>ERZ802831.432-NODE-432-length-21673-cov-31.6027_pt1 | contig 21673 bp, 19 predicted proteins | sample MGYA00345655_ERZ802831 | MGnify/ENA primary metagenome ERZ802831 (study PRJEB30503, sample SAMEA104212376) | marine metagenome | biome: Westerlies Biome; feature: [SRF] surface water layer (ENVO:00010504) within the epipelagic zone...; material: water...
ATTCAGAAGATTGCGGATACTGTCTTCATTCATGTCGAATACAAGACGTGCCTGCGAAGGTTGTGTGTCGGACGAAATCATAACCGAATGCGTTTCGAACAGAAGGGACGCGCTGGCGTCGCCATTCTTGTTTACTTCATTGCGCACACCATCTTGCAGAATGACAGCCGGCACACCGTCCTGATCGACAAATTTCCCGTATTTTGCGGTGATTGTGATGGTTTTGTCGGGTGCGCGTTCATCATGCATGAAGATGTCGCGCGCCATACCATCCTCGGCCTTTTCGCCAATCAGCATGGTCATGCCGTCAACCACGTCGATGAACACACCCTCGCGCAACAATACTGCCGGAATGCTGTTCCGCAGCTTGAACTGCATTTCCTTGTAGATGCCAAAAGAGAAGGGGAGCACCACAGTTGAATTCAGGGCAAGGACAGCGGTAACACCGATGGCAAGTGCGATGGGCGCGCGTGCGAGTTGCAGCGTGCTGCGACCGGACGCCTGCATGACCAAAAGTTCGCGGTCAGCGATGGTGCGCTGAAAAACCCAGGTTACTGCAATGAAAGCGCTGATCGGAAAGGCGATTGTCAGCCATAGCGGCACCACGGTTACGGACATGACGATAAAATCCAGAAACGGGCCATCGCGGCTGACAACAAGTTCCAGAATTCTGATTGTCTGGAACAGCCACACAATACCGACAAGCGTTACCGTCACGGCAAATGTCGTGCGAACGAGTTGCGCCAGTAAATAGCGGTCAAACTGCATGTCAGCCCCTTGTGGATATGCAGGCATCATTACCATATTGGAATCCTGAAAAGCAAACTGTGACGCGGGCGTTCTATCGCTTTCTTGCCAGTAGCGGCTGGCCTCGAATTGACAGTCGCATCATCAACGCGTTTCATCAGCGGCTGTCCGGTTTGACGAGGCTGCTGCGAAACAGGCTGAAAGAGATAAAACTGGATGAGGCAAATTTGATAACGACAAGACCGCCAGACACCCATACCGACATCATAAGGACCAACAGGAAAACATCATGGCAACGAAACTCGACCTCTCGCTTTCAGCATCCCTGCCCGAAGGGGATCATGCGCTCATATGCCTTGTTGGCGGTAACGGTGAACTGGTGCCTTCACTGGACAAGGATTTGGCTGCGGCTGTTATTTCAGCAATGGCAACCGCCCAGTTCGCGGGTGATGAAGGTAAATCCATCACCCTGAACCTTGAGGCACGGACTGTTGTGTTGGTCGGGACCGGCACGACTTTGACTGCGGGAAGCAGCGCAGAGGCGATTGGCGGTAAAATCTTTGCGGCTGTTGATGCGCTGCAGATCAAGTGCGCTGTCATGCCGGAGCACGATCTTGATGATATGGTCATGGCTGATATCATTCTTGGCCTGCACATGGCTGGCTATCATTTCGAGAAATATTTCACCGAGAACAGCAGCAATGAAGCGAGCGTGAAAATTGACGTCGTTTCATCTGCGCTTGGCGGCGATCATGCACTCATCAAGGACCGCAATGCCCTGATGGCAGGGGTGGCAATGGCGCGTGATCTTGTGTTCGAGCCGGCAAACATTCTGTATCCGGCCGAATTCAAGGATCGATGCGTGGCACTGTCTGAACTTGGTCTTGAAGTGACTGTGCTTGATGAAGCGGCGATGGCCAAGCTTGGCATGGGGGCATTGCTGGGTGTTGGACAGGGCAGCCGGCGTGAGTCCTATCTGGTCGTGATGAACTGGAAAGGCGGTGGTGACGAGGCGCCGATCGCACTTGTCGGCAAGGGGGTCTGCTTTGATACGGGCGGCATCTCGCTGAAGCCGCCAAAGGGCATGGAAGACATGAAGTGGGATATGGGCGGTGCTGCGGCTGTCACTGGCGCCATGAAGGCGCTGGCCGGACGCAAGGTTAAGCGCAATGTCGTTGGTGTTGTGGGCCTTGTCGAGAACATGCCCGATGGCAATGCACAACGCCCGGGAGATGTGGTCACTGCCATGTCTGGCAAGACAATTGAAGTGATCAACACCGATGCCGAGGGTCGTCTGGTACTTGCCGATGCGCTGCATTATACCGAAACCGAATTCAAGCCGCAGGTGATGATTGATCTGGCGACGCTGACGGGCGCAATGATCGTGGCGCTTGGCAAGGAATATGGGGGCATGTTTTCGAACAGCAGCGATCTGTGTGCGCAGCTGTCGGCAGCTGGCACCAGTACAAAAGAACCCGTCTGGCGGTTGCCGATGGGCAAGCCCTACCAGCAGCAGCTGAAATCGCATATTGCGGATATGAAAAATATCGGTGGGCCAGCTGGTGGATCGATCACCGCCGCCTGTTTCCTTGAACGTTTTGTTGCTGATACCCCGTGGGCGCATCTGGATATCGCAGGCAAGGCCTGGTCCGACAAATCAACACCAACTGTTCCCAAGGGTGGTACAGGATATGGCGTGCGTCTTCTCAACCGGTTGGTTGATGACTGGCAGCCGGTTACCCGCGATGACAGCTGATTGGCCTATTGTTCGGGCTGCTGTTGATATCCCCGGAACGCAAAATCATGCCGCAGATTGATTTTTATCATCTGACGCAATCCGAGGTTGATGCGGCGCTGGTGATGCTGGTCCAGAAATGCTTGCTGGCTGGCAAGAAGGTGTTGGTCCAATGCCCCCGTCCGGCGGCAGAGGCCATCGATGATGCCCTGTGGTGTACCGAGCCTGACAGCTGGATCCCGCACGGTCTGGATGATGCGCCCGGCAGTGAGGAGGCACCTGTCTGGATTACGTCCGATCCGGCCAAACGGCAGATCGAGGCAGAATTTCTGTTCCTGTTGCACGGTGCCGAGCGGGAAGACATGGCCAGCTTTGAGCGGGTGTTCAACCTGTTTGACGGGCGCTCAGAGGCACAGGTTGGGCAGGCACGGGGCCAGTGGGCGGCGTTGCGCGGGCAGGCGGATACGCAAATGCGCTACTTTGCGCAGGATGAAGCCGGAAAATGGGAACAACGCGCCTGATAAGGTATATGTGCCGATGCTGACAGCTGTTTGATGCAGCGGCATGTTTTTGGCCTTGTAACAGCGGCTGGCATTCCCTATTAACACGGCGACCAGTGACCGCGGGGGTCGACAGCTTTACGGGCCGGACCGCCACTTTTTCAAACACCCGACTTCCAAACAACCGTCAAAGGGACAGACAATGGCTCTCGAAAGAACCTTTTCCATCATCAAGCCTGATGCAACGCGCCGCAACCTGACAGGCCAGATCAACGCTCGTTTCGAAGCTGCCGGTCTTCGCATCGTCGCACAAAAGCGCAAGCAGCTGAGTCAGGCAGAGGCAGAGGCATTCTATGCCGTGCATGCTGAACGCCCGTTCTACAATGATCTGGTTGCCTTCATGACCTCTGGACCGGTTGTCCTGCAGGTGCTGGAAGGTCAAAATGCGATCGCCAAAAACCGCGAAGTGATGGGCGCAACCAATCCCGCAGATGCGGCAGAGGGCACCATACGCAAGGATTTTGCTGAGTCGATTGAGGCCAATTCGGTCCATGGTTCAGATGCACCTGAAACCGCTGCCGTTGAAATCGCCTATTTCTTTGCCGGCTGCGAAATAGCTGGCTGACAAATAGCTGGCTGAGGGGCGCACCGTTTCGGTCCTGCGCCATGATCACCAATGAAAAAAGGCGGGGACAAGCCCTGCCTTTTTGCGTTCCAAATCCGATCAGAGAAGCGTTGCCGCCATCACAACCAAGGTCAGAATGACCAGTCCGATGACGATCTTTGATGCTGTCATCACACCGTTATAGATGGACAGGTGCTGATGCGCCTGCTTGTCAAAATCACTGGTATCCATGGTATCCAGTTCCCCCTGTTTGAATGTTCTGCCTGAATGTTCTGCCTGAATGCTATGTCTGTGGCTGTACGGTTCCCCCCGCCCGCTGCTTGCTCTCCTGCAGCAACGATCAGCACACGCACCCACCCCCATTTTATGACCCAGGGTGATTTCAAAATCAACAACCCATCGGGCTGCCAACCTTGCTCAGGGCCAGATAAGATGTGGGCCCAGCCGTTCTTCGATTGGCAGCGTGGTGGTGGCAAGGGCGTCACGTTGGTTCGGCCAGCTCACACGCCCGTTTTCAATACGCAGCACGCCAGTTGCAAGCGATTCAATGACAAACGGATATAGCAGATGCTCAAGCGTCAGCACGCGCGCAGCAAGGCTGTCAGCATCATCGCTGCGATCCACCTTGAGGCTGGCCTGCAGAATGATCGGGCCATCATCCAGTTCCGGCGTTACAAGGTGAACAGTGGCGCCATGCACAGCATCACCTGCTTCCAGAACGCGCTGATGCGTGTCCAGCCCCTTATATTCTGGCAGCAATGAAGGGTGAATATTGATAATGCGGCCGGCAAAGCGGTCGACAAAGGATGCGGACAGCACGGCCATATAGCCGGCAAGGCAGATCCAGTCGGCACCGGCATCCTCAATCTGTTTTGCCAGAACCTCTTCCTGCGCGGCGCGGCTTGCAAAATCGCTGCGGGCAACAAGGCTGGTGGCAAACCCGCGCTGGTCGGCCAGATCAAGCCCGGCACATGTCTTGTTGGCGGCTACGAGAACGATCTTGCAGCCTGCATTCTGGCCGGCATCCTGACCCGCCATAATGTGATCGGCAAGCCGCAGCATGTTGCTGCCACGTCCCGACACAAGAACGGCAAGACGCATCACGGCTCTGTGCCCAACCTGTCCAGATGATCGAATATCATCGACGGGCCGTCACTGCGCGGTTGCAGGTCTCCGGCGATCCAGGCGTCAGGTTCAGGTCCGGTCTGCAGGGCTGTCAGTACGGCATCGGCATCATCGGCGCGGACCAGAATAAGCATGCCGATCCCGCAATTGAAGGTGCGCAGCATTTCCATCACCTTGACCCGGCCCTGTTCCTGCAGCCAGGTAAAGATGGGGGGCAAGTGCCAGCTGCTGCAATCAAGCCGCAGCGCCAGATCATCATTGAACACACGTGGCGGATTTTCGACCAGACCGCCACCGGTTACATGGCAAACCCCGCTGACCGTGCCAGCGGCATGTGCCGCTCTGGTACTGTGATGATAGATGCGTGTCGGCACCATCAGTGTTTCGCCAAGCGACAACTGCCCGTCACCAGACGGCGCATCCAGCGCGATGCCACTGATCTCGATAATACGGCGAACCAGCGAATAACCGTTCGAATGTACGCCCGACGATGGCAAGGCTATGGCCACATCACCGGCGGATGGCAGGTCAGACGACAACAGCGTGCCGCGCTCGGCTGCACCCACTGCAAAGCCGGCCAGATCGAAACCGCCAGCCGGATAGACGCCCGGCATCTCGGCTGTTTCGCCGCCAATCAACGCACATTCGCACGCAACACAGCCATCCGCAATGCCCGCAACAACATCGGCCGCAATGTCAGGGTCCAGCTTTCCAGTGGCGAAATAATCAAGGAAAAACAGAGGAACAGCGCCTTGTGCCATAATGTCATTAACGCACATGGCCACCAGATCAATGCCGAGCCCGCGATAGTTGCCAGCCGCACGTGCCAGTTCCAGCTTTGTGCCGACCCCGTCAGTGGCAGCGACAAGGACCGGGTCCTCAAACCCTGCCGCGCGCAGATCAAACAGCCCGCCAAAGCCGCCAAGGGCACCATCTGCGCCGGGTCTGCGTGTGCGCGCTGCATGCGGCCCGATGGTGCGCACAAGGGCGTCACCGGCATCGATATCCACCCCGGCATCACGATAGCTGAGGGGCTTTGATGAAGATGGATGGTCTGACATGCTGGCAAGCCTGTGGGAAACTGGTGTAAGAATGGAACGGTGATCCGTGTCCATCATAGAGCGTCAACCGCATGCGTATAACCCCTAACTTTGCCGAAACTGCCGTTAAGTTTGCTGCCCGCATTCAGGGGCGGATTGCGGGTGCCAGACCGGCCCTTGCGAGAACGGTTGTGGCGGGCTTTGCGACGGGTGTTGTAATGGCTGGAATGGCCGTCAGCGCGCCAGATGCATTTGCCTATGAAGCCTGTGAGACGCCGCAATTCGGGGCAGCTGCAGTGGCGGTGGATGAACGCGCTGAAACCGCTGAAAAGGCGCAGACAAACGGCATGCGGCGCGCCACCGACCTTGCTTTCAGGCGGGTGCTGATGCGCTTGCTGCGCAGTGAAGAGGCTGCAACCGCCTTCATCGAAGCCAACAGCCCCGACCGGTTTGTAGATTTTTTCCATATCGCTTCGGAAAACACGATTGCCGGCCGGTATATCGCAACACTGGATTATTGCTTTTCAGCACCATCACTTCGTGTTGCATTCCGGGATGCCGGTCTGTTATGGGCAGAACTGCAGAGCCCCCGGATTCTTGTGTTGCCGGTCTGGCTGGCACCTGATGGCGCGCGCGCATGGCAGCCCGACAATGCGTGGCTGGCCGGATGGCGTGAAGCGGTGTCCGATGCTGACGGGCTGGTTGATTTCACCCTGCTCGAGCCGACGATTCTAAACGAGCGCAGTCTGCGCGCGGCAGACCTTGCGGTGGCAGATCCGCAGGTGCTGCGCCGTGCGGCAACTGTGGCGGACGCAGACCAGATCATGCTGGTGACGGCCCGCCTTGATTATCGCGGATCGCAGTTGATCCTCGCTGTTGACGGCCAGTTATTCACTGCCTCGGCCGACCAGCTGACCGTTCTTGGCAAGATGGTGGATACGCCGGTCAATGAGAATCTCGAGATACAGCTTGATCTGGCGCGCAAGACGATCCTGACCGAGCTGGAAAGTGGCTGGCATGCGGCGAACACCATCCGCAGTGGCCAGACGCAGGAGATTACCGTTGTGGTGCCTGTGGCATCGCTGTCGCAATGGGTTGAACGGCTTGAGGCCTTTGATTCGCTTGCCGTGATTGACAGCTATCTGATCCGGTCGCTGAATGTGCGGGGTGGTGTGGTGACATTGCGCCTTGTTGGCGATGCAGCGGCCTTCGAAAATGGGCTGGCAGCCCGCCGGTTGCGGTTGCGCCAGCGCGAAGACGGTACCAATGTGATTGAATCACGCTAGGATCACCATTGATGCAACAGCTTCCTCTTGATCTGGGTTTCATGCCGGCGCAGGGCCGCGATGATTTTATCATCAGCGACTGCAACAAGCTTGCAGCCGAATGGATCGACCGGTGGCCTGACTGGCCAGGCCAATTCCCGGTTTTGAACATCGTCGGCCCGGCGGCCAGCGGCAAAAGCCATCTGGCAGCAGTCTGGCAGGCGGCCAGCAATGCAGAAATTCTGCAGCCTGACGGTGCTGGTGATGCGCCGGCATCCAATATCATTCTGGATCATCCGCAATTTGGTGATAGCGCAGGAGAAGAAGGTCTGTTTCATTGCCTGAATGCCCTTAACGCTTGTGGCCGGTCGATGTTGATTCTCAGCCGCACGCCGGTTGCCCGCATGGACTGGCAGCTTGCTGATCTTACGTCGCGCATGCGCGCGGTCAATCTGGTGCAGCTGGACGGGCCTGATGATGCGTTGCTGCGCGCGCTTCTTGAAAAGTATTTTGCTGACCGGCAGCTTGCCGTCGGCCCTGCGGTGCTGGATTACATAGTGGCACGGATTGAACGCAGCTTTGCCGCTGTTCAGATCATCGCTGCCGAGATGGATCGTCAATCGCTGGCACAGCAGCGCAGTCTGACAATGCCGCTGGCCCGCGAGATCATGGACCGGTTTGCGGATGGTACGCTGGGCAGGCAGCCGCCGCTGCCGCAAATCACTGACCCGGCATGACAGATGATCCGGCATGACGATATGTGGTGCTGACCTGCCATTATGGTAAACGCCAACAAGGTAACAGGAGTGAAACATGGTTGATTTTGGAATTGCTGGAAAGACGGCGATCGTCTGCGCATCCAGCAAAGGGCTTGGCTTTGGGTGCGCCGATGCGCTGGCGGCGGTGGGGGTCAATCTTGTTATGAATGCACGCACTGCAGAAACGCTGGCGCAGGCAGCGCACACCATTCGTGATCGCCACGGCGTACATGTCATTGAGGTCGCGTGCGACATCACCACAGAAGATGGCCGCGCTGAAATCTTGGCCGCCGCCGGTCATGTCGATATTCTGGTGAATAATGCTGGCGGGCCGCCGCCCGGTGATTTTCGCGACTGGACGCGTGATACATGGATCGCGGCGCTGGATGCCAACATGCTGGCCGCTTTTGATCTGATCAAGGGTGTGGTGGACCCGATGATCGAGAACAAGTTCGGGCGGATCGTCAATATCACCTCGGGTTCGGTCAAGTCACCGATCCCGCAGTTGGGCCTTTCAAATGGCGCGCGCGCAGCCTTGACCGGATTTTGCGCGGGGCTTTCGCGTCAGGTGGCACGCCACAATGTAACAGTCAACGGCCTGCTGCCTGGCCAGTTCAACACTGACCGGATTGAAATGCTGATTGCCAATATGGCCAAGACAGAAGGAAGAACACCGGCCGAGGTGCGTAGCACGCTTGAAGAGCGCAACCCGACAGGCCGTCTTGGCGAGATTGAGGAATTCGGTTTCGCCTGTGCGTGGATGTGCAGTGCCCGGTCGTCCTATCTGACGGGTCAGAACATCCTGATCGACGGGGGTATGTTCAACAGCACGCTATAGTGCGAACAGGTCTGCGCGGCGTCATTCGTCGATATCGATCAGCCGGATGTGCCGCCCCTTGACCGCCATGGCAGTCTTGCCATGCTTCAGGCGTAGCGCTGCCTTGCCAAACACATCATAACGCCAGCCCGACATGGCGCGCACCGGCGCGTCGTCATCAAGGGCAAGTTGTTCCAGCTCGTCAGCAGACGCGATCAGTCGCGGTGCAATGCCTTCGGCGTCGGTGATGTGTTTCAGCAAAACCCGCAGCAATTCCATTACAGCCACAGGCGGGCGGGCGGTGCGGGATTCAATCTTGGCTTCTGGCAGGGTGCTGTCCGGCATGTTTTCAACAGTCTTCAACACCTGCAGCACAGGTGCCACAAGCTTGCCATTGCCGCCGCCGGGAAAATTCCTGATCTTGCCGAAATCATCAGCCTTGGCAGGGTTGCTGCCAGCAAGATCGAGAATGGTTTCATCCCGCATGACACGGTTACGTGGCAGATTGCGTTTTTTCGCCTCGGTTTCCCGCCAGGCGGCAAGATGCATCATCCGCCGGAACGGGGCTGGTCGCATGGATCGCACCTTGATCCGCTTCCAGGCATCGTCCGGGTTTGTCTGATAGGTGGCAGGATCGGCAAGTTTGGCATTTTCATCAGCCAGCCATTCGACACGGCCCTTTTGATCCAGTTCTGTCGACAGCATCGGATACATGGCGGCCAGATGAATGACATCATCAAGCGCATAGCTGATCTGCCGGTCGCTGAGAGGGCGGCGTGACCAGTCGGTAAAGCGCGACGTCTTGTCGATATCAATCTTCAGCATCGCACGCACCAGACGGTCATAGCCGATCTGGTCACCATGCCCCAGCACCATTGCCGCAATCTGCGAATCAAACAGCGGTACGGGCAGGGTGCCGATCTCTTTCAGGAAAATTTCCAGGTCCTGATGCGCGGCATGAAACACCTTTACGATGTCGGTGCGTACAAGCAGGTCCCACAGCGGCTGCAGATCGATGCCGGCGGCCAGCGGATCAATTGCCGCAGCGCGTTCGCCGTTGCTGATCTGCACGAGGCACAGCTGCGCGTAATAGGTATGTTCGCGCATGAACTCGGTATCGATGGCCAGAAACGGTGCGGCCTCGAATTCTGACAGCAACGCTGCCAGACCCTCACTCGTGGTTATCAGGTCGGGATGGTGCGACGATTTGCTTTGCGGCTGGCTTTTGCCCATAAAATCAACATTCTTTCAATAGACTTAGGCTGATATAGTGCACCTGTTGCAAAACGAAAAGGTAATCTCATTGATTTGGTCAAAAAATCCAATTAACGCTATGACATGAAAACAGAAACCTTGCCTATCATCAATATCTCAAGGCTGGCAGCGATTGTGGCTGGCACGGCTGGATTCATTGCCATTCTGATAACGTCTTTGCCGGCTAGCGCGTCATCCAAGATCGTTGGCCACCGAGCGTTCTATGAGCTGAAGCTTGGCGACCGCGACCAGAATTCCTTTGTTACCAGCGTCAATGGGCGGTCGGCCTTTTCGATTGAGCGCGATTGCGGTGGGTGGCGTTCGGTCGAGGATTACATGATCCAGTTCCTTGGCGATGACGGGCAGTCAGACAATCTGCTGTCACATTTCGAATCCTGGGAATCCGACAGCGGTAATATGTACAGCTTCGACATTCTTGAGGAATCAACAATGGACGGGCGTCGGGAATTTGGCGGCTTTGTGGAATTGGATGGCGATTTTACGGGGCGTGCATTTTTCAGCATGGAACCAGACGTGCCGCTGGTTCTGCCAAACGAGACATTGTTGCCAATTCGCCATGTCCACAAGCTTCTTGAAAGCGCCGAGGCGGGTCAGAAAATTCTGGGGGCAACGCTGTTTACCGGCAACGAGCCGGACACTGCGTTGATGAAGACCAACACAGTATTTGGCGGGTGGCGTGAAGAACCGTCGGATGGGCTGGGTGCGCTGGCTGACGAGGGGTACTACCAGATCAACATCGCCTATTTCCAGCCATCGGCAAAGACCGCCGAGCCGCGCTATGAAATTCAGTTTGCGATGCAGCGCAATGGTCTGGTCCGCGAATATGAAATCAACTATGGCGATTTCAGCATTCGGGCAAAGCTGACGTCAGCTGAAACCGTGTCCGCACCCACCTGCAGCTGACGGCGTCTGGTACTGATTGCTGATCAATTGACATGGGTGCCCGTGATCAGGACCCCGCGGACCTTACCCGATCCGCCGCCAGCATGGCAGCACCGGCCGTTACCGCGTTAATGCCGCCCTCGCTGCCAACCAGACGCGTCTTCGAGCGATCAACCTGAACATAACCCGGCCATTTGCGGGGCATGCGTTCGCACAGGCGTGGCAGGTTCAGGAAGGTCCCGCCCAATACAATCACATCCGGGTCAAACAGGCTGATGATCGTTGCGGTGGCGCGGCCAAGCCGGTCTTCAAACACCTGAATGACACTGTCTGCCACAATATCGCTGTTGGCCGATGCGGTGGTGATATCAGCTGCGGCGCGCCATTCGCCTGTCACGCGCTGATAATCACCCTCCAGTGCGGCTGTGGACAGAAAGCTTTCAAGGCAACCCGATCGCCCACACCAGCACACACGGCCATCAAGTTCATGCGGGACCGGTGCTGGCAGCTGCAGGTGCGGCCAGTTTGCCGTGGCCCCGTGGGCCCCGGTCACGGGCTGCCCGGCAAGCGCCAACCCACCATGACAGCTATTACCGATCCACATGGCGACAGCCAGCTGCGCGTCTGTAGCAGCACCGGTGCGGCAGGCCTGTGTGGCAAGTGCTTCGCCGATATTATGCACCGACACCGGCATGCCGAGCGCAGATTGCAAGTCGCGTCGAATGCTGGTGTTGGCCAGCAGCGAAAACGCTGAATAGGTGACAACATCGTCCTGGATAATGGCGGGCAGGGCAACACCAAGAGCATCACCGGCATTTTGCGGTGTGCGTATCTGTTCAATCACCGCACAGACGGCGAGCAGCCAGGCGCGATAATCAGTGTCGGGTGCGATCTGTTCGGCTGAGGCAAAAATTTCGCCGCCATCCGAAAGGGTGGCGGCGGTCAGTATAGTGCCATCAAAGGTCAGGCCAATCATCCGGCCGGTCGTTCGATCAGGCTATTTGATCTTGGCTTCGCGAAACAGGACATGCTTGCGAGCCTTCGGATCATATTTGCGAACTTCCAGCTTTTCTGGCTTGGTGCGCGGGTTCTTTTTGGTGACGTAAAAATAACCGGTATCGGCTGTACTCACCAAGCGGATTTGAAGGGTTGCTGGTTTTGCCATCGCTAAGGCTCCTTGGGTCGGCACCATATACGCGGTGCCACACAATTTCAAAATCTGGCCGCAAAGTGGTCGAGACGTCGCGATTTGTCAAGCGCGGATCACGACCGCCGGCGTTGTTTTCGTGACTTGCGGGTCTTTGACGCAGTGCTGCTGGCAGCTTTGCCCTTTTTGCCGGGCTTTCCTGTCTTGCCCGATTTGCCGCGATGTGGCCCGCCACCCTTTTTGGCTGTGCCGCCGCCATCGACATAGGCCAGCAGAATACCGCCATTGACCGGCGTGACCTCAACAACAAGAACATCCATCTTGTCACCGACGCGAAACCGCACGCCATTGTGGCGTCCGGTCATCTCCATGCCGCTGTCGGACAGCATATAGTAATCATCAGGCAGGGACCGGATGGGCAAAAACCCGTCAGCCACGCCATCCTTCAGCGAGACGAACGCGCCGGCCCCGGTCAGCCCTGCAATAACCCCGGACACCACATTGCCGGTTTCGCTGGCAAACAGGGCCGCTGCAAAACGGTCAATTGTCCGGCGTTCCGCACCCGCAGCGCGACTTTCAGTCTCCGAGATATGCGTGCAACTTTCTGCCAGACCCGCAAGGTCGCTATTCCCGATTTTCCTGCCTGAATTGTCGCCGTTGCTGGTCTTGCTGCCATTGGCTACAGCCACGTCTATCAGTTCCCGATGCACCAGCAGGTCTGCATAGCGACGGATGGGCGAGGTAAAATGCGCGTATTGCTGCAGAGACAGCCCAAAATGACCAATATTTTCAATGCTATAAACAGCCTTTGACTGGCTGCGCAGGACAGCTTCATTGACCATGGTTTCGTCATCGGTATCCCGCACATGCCCCAGAATGCTGTTGAAGTGGTGCGGCCGCAGAACTTGTCCACGTGCCAGTTTTGCACCAACTGCCGATGCCAGCTGGCGCAGACCTTCGGTTTTCTCCGGATCTGGCATGTCATGCACGCGGAACACGCATGGCTTGTTGGCACGGATCAATGTGCTGGCTGCCGCGACATTCGCCGCGATCATGAAATCCTCGATCAGGCGTTGTGATTCGCTCTGTGCCTGCTTGGTGATGGCTAGCGGCACACCGTCATCATCCAGCACAACGCGGCGCTCCTTCATGTTCAGCGCCAACGGTTCACGTTCCTGGCGCGCCTTGTCCAGCGCCCCCCAGGCACCAGCAAGATTGGCATAGATAGCTGGCGTGATTCCGATATCCGCTGGTGTGGATGTGCCGTCATGGACTGCCTGCACCGCATCATAGGTCAGGCGTGCAACCGACCGGATCAACGCCCGGTGGAACTGGCAATCCTGCATCTGGCCGCCAGCATCCAGCCAGATTTCGGCAACCATGGCGGCACGTGTCTCGTCAGGGCGCAGCGAACACAGATCATTCGACAGCGCCTCGGGCAGCATCGGGACAACGCGGTCCGGCAGATAGACCGAATTGCCGCGCAGCTGCGCCTCGCGGTCCAGCGCGGTGCCGGGGCGCACATAATGCGCAACATCGGCAATCGCCACCATGATCCGCCATCCCGGTCCGTCGGGCTCTGCCCAGACGGCATCATCAAAATCACGGGCGTCTGCCCCGTCGATGGTAACAAACGGAATATCACGCAGGTCCTTGCGCCCGCGTGCGGGTGGCACCTTCATACCGTCGGTTTCGGCTATGACACTGTCAACGAACACATGCGGAATTTCGAATTCGGCCAGTGCCAGCGCGCTAAAGGCACCGGGGGATGTGGCGGGTCCCAGATTGGCAATAATCCGCGCTGTCTTTCCAATGTAACCACGCCGTGGCAGCAGTTCGGCTTCAACCAGATCACCTTCGGCTGCTGTAATATCACCACCTGTTTGCAGCTGAATGGTGTCACGACTGCCGCGTGTGGCCGCAAGCAGGACCATGCCGCCACGTCCGGCAACAGCCGTGCCAAACAGGCGTTTTTGTTCACGTTCAAGCACGCGGATCACCTTGCCGTCATAGCGGATACCGCTGATGCGGGTGAGACGGACAAGCACCTGCTGACCTACTGCGGGCGCGCGTCCGCGCCGGCGATCTGCATGTATCCGGATTGATGGTGGTGGCGAGATGTCTGCATCTGACGGCACCGCCAGCAGCAATCCGTCGCGATCGATCTTGGTGATTGTCACGACGGTGACCTCGGGCATCGCATCGGCACTGGCAACGCGTTTGCCGGGCTGGCGGGCGATAGCGCCTTTGTCAGCAAGGGCCTTCAGCCGGCGGCGCAGCGGTGCGCGCAATTCCTGCGGAATCTTGAAGGCGCGCGCCACTTCCTTGACGCTTGGCGGGTGCGCGCAGCTTTCCAGATACTCAACGATGGCCTTGTCGGCAGGCAGGCTGCCATGCGGTGACCCGGGCCCCGGTTTGCTGGTCACGAAGCGTCTTTCGCGCGTGTTGTGGTGGCCGCTTGATTGGCAGATGCTTTTTTCGCGGCGCCCTTTTTGCCAGCACTCTTTTTGGCAGCTGCTTTCTTGCCGCCAGCCTTTGCGGCCTTTTTCTTTGGCGCCGGTCGCGCGGCCTTGGCAGTCAGCAGGGCAATGCCTTCTTCCAGCGTCAGCTCAGACATCTCGGTGCCGCGGGGCAGTGTGGCACGCAGCTTGTTATGTTCGACATATGGACCAAAACGCCCGGCCTTCAGATGAACCTCGCCGCCCGACGGATGCTCACCGAGAAGCCGCCCGCGTTTCTTGGCAGATTCGGCCAGCAGATCCACCGCCCGGTTCAGGCCGACGGTCAGCAGATCATCATCGGCGGGCAGGCTGGTAAAGCTGCCCTGATATTTCAGATATGGGCCATAGCGCCCCAGGCCAGCCTGGATCATTTCGCCGCTTTCCGGGTGCGGGCCGACATCACGCGGCAATGACAACAGCGCCAGCGCGGTTTCCAGATCTATGGCACCAGCTGGCTTGTCCTTGGGCAATGATGCGCGCTTCGGCTTTTTCGTCTCCGGATCACCAAGCTGCACATAGGGGCCATAGGGTCCATTGCGCACAAAAACCGGCATTGAGGTGGCCGGATCGACGCCCAGTTCACGATCGCCAACCACGCCGGCGTCGGTGCCCTCGCTTTCACCATCGGTGATCAGCTGGCGGGTAAATTTGCATTCTGGATAGTTCGAACAGCCGATGAAGGCGCCAAACTTGCCAAGCTTCATGCCAAGACGTCCGCCCGTGCAATTCGGACAGGAGCGGATCAACTCGCCAGCATCATCTTTCTTGAAGAAATGCGGGCCAAGTTCGGCATCCAGAACATCGATGACGCTGGTGCGGGTCAGCTCGGTTGTGCTGTCGATGACGCTCTTGAAATCACGCCAGAACAACGACAGAAGGTCGGTCCATGCCAGCTTGCCGTCGGATACTTCATCCAGCTGATCTTCCAGCTTTGCAGTAAAATTATACTCGACATAGCGCTCAAAAAAGTTTGTCAGGAAGGTCGTCACCAACCGTCCACTGTCCTGCGGAATGAATTTGCCACGATCTTTGACGACATAGCTGCGATCCAGCAAGGTCTTGATTGTCGATGCGTATGTTGATGGCCGGCCGATCCCCATTTCTTCCATCGCCTTGACGATGCTGGCATCGGTAAAGCGCGGTGGCGGCTGGGTGAAATGCTGCTCTGGATTGACCTTGCGGGTGGCCAGTGCCTCATCCCGATCCACTGCTGGCAGAATGCGGCTGTCATCCTGCTTGTCGGTCTCGCCGGCATCGCTGGTTGAATCGCGGCTCTCCTGATAAACGGACCGATAGCCGTCAAAGACAACGACACGGCCACTGGCACGCATGGTGACATTGCCAGACCGATTGCCAATATCGATGCTCGTCTGATCAAGTTCTGCCGACTGCATCTGGCTGGCGATGGTGCGCTTCCAGATCAGGTCATAGAGACGCGCCTGATCGTGGTCGAGATAGCTGCGCAGTGCGTCTGGCGACCGTTTTGCATCGGTCGGGCGGATGGCCTCATGGGCTTCCTGCGCATTCGCGGCTGCTGTGCGATAGGCGCGCGGCGTGGAGGGCAGATAATTGTTGCCGAACCGCTGGCCGATCTCGTTGCGCACCGCGGCAATGGCCTCGCTGCCCAGCTGCACGCCGTCTGTCCGCATATAGGTGATCAGGCCGGTGGTCTCCGATCCGATATTGATGCCTTCATACAGTTTCTGGGCGACCTGCATGGTCCGGCTGGCGGAAAACCCCAGCTTGCGGGAAGCTTCCTGTTGAAGGGTTGACGTGGTGAAAGGTGGCTTCGGGTTTTCGCGCACGCGCTTTGTCTGGATGTCGATGACATGCAGCGCCTCGGCCTCGATCTTTGCCGTGGCGGCAATGGCCATGTCCTCGCTGGAAATGTCATGCTTGGCGAGCTTCTTGCCATCCAGATGCGTCAGCCGCGCGATGAAGTTGCGCCCGTCGGCCTTGCCCAACTCTGCTTCGACCGTCCAGTATTCTTGCGCAATGAAGGCTTCAATCTCGGCTTCACGTTCACAGATCAGGCGCAGCGCAACCGATTGCACACGCCCTGCCGAACGCGCGCCCGGCAATTTGCGCCACAAGACCGGCGAGATAGAAAAGCCCACCAGATAATCCAGTGCGCGCCGCGCCCGGTAAGCATCGATCAGTTCTGTATCCAGTGTGCGGGGCTGGCCCATCGCGGCAATGATGGCACTTTTTGTGACTTCGTTGAAAACCACCCGTTCGACAGGCTTGTCCTTGATCAGGCCGCGGTCACGCAGCAACTCCAGCACATGCCAGCTGATCGCCTCGCCTTCGCGATCAGGGTCGGTGGCAAGGATCAGCCCGTCCGCATTTCGCAAGGCGCGTGAAATATCACTGAGGCGTTTTTCCGAACCGCTGGACACTTGCCACTTCATCGCGAACCCGTCATCCGGGTCCACCGAACCATCTTTGCTCGGCAGGTCACACACATGACCATAAGAGGCAAGTACCGTGTAGTCATCACCGAGATACCGGTTGATGGTTTTGGCTTTTGCGGGAGATTCGACAATAACGAGTTTCATGAGCGGTCCTGCTGGCTGGTGAACCGCACATAGTATGGAAAACCCGATTTGTCAAAGCCGCACCCGAAAATCAGTCGGCTTTATCTGTGTCAATGATCCGGCAGATACGATTGCCATGGTGACGGCTGATATGGCCGGCGAGTTCAAGTTCGAGGATCGCCGCAAGCACAGTGGCAACCGGTTCGGCGCACCAGCGCACCACATCATCGATATCGGTCGCTTCGGGCCCAAGGGCGTCAAGGATGCGCGTCCGGCTCTTTTCAATTTCGGCCGGGGTGCCAGGCGTCAGACGTGCCGCGCGCCAGTCTTGCGGGTCTGGCAGGGTGGCTGTGGCCGGCCGCGACAGGCATTCCACAATGTCTTCAGCATCGCGAACAAGTGTCGCCCCTTCACGGATCAGGTGATTGCAGCCTTGCGCACGCGCATCAAGGGGTGATCCTGGGATCGCCATAACCTCGCCGCCGCGCTCACCTGCTTCGCGGGCGGTGATCAGCGATCCCGATCTTTGCGCTGCCTCGACAACCAGCACGCCTTGGGCAAGGCTGGCAATGATCCGGTTGCGGATTGGAAAATGTCGCGGTGTCGGTTGCGTGCCGGGCGGCATTTCCGCCAGCAACAGTCCCGCTTCGATGATGGCGTCCTGCAGATCAGCATTTTCCGGCGGGTAATAGGTGTCTATCCCGCCTGCAATGACAGCGATGGTTCCGCCGGCAAGGGCGCCATTATGCGCCGCCGCATCAATGCCGCGTGCAAGACCAGACACCACGACATAACCGTGTTCGGAAAGTTGCTTGGACAATTTCTGGGCCAGCCTGACCGCATTGATCGAGGCATTGCGGGCGCCCACAATCGCGACCGATGGTGATGACATCAACGAGGTGGAGCCACGCGCACTGATCACTGGCGGTGCGTCATCGAAACGGGCCAACCTGTCCGGATAGCCGTCACCGCCCTTGAACAGCAATGTGGCACCGGCCGCCTCGACTGCGGCAAGTTCCTTTTCGACAGCAGATTTGCTGGCTGGCTTCAGATCACGCCCACCACGACGTGCAAGATCGGGCACCGCACGCAAGGCTTCAACAGCGTTGCCATAGCGCTGTATCAACAGACTGAAGGTCATCGGTCCAATGTTTGGTGTGCGGATCAGACGTAAATGGGCGAGCTGTTCATCGCGGTTCATGTCTGTTTCTATAAAGAAACAGTCTGAAGAAAGTATTAATTCTTCAGGATTATCTGAAAGATCTATTTGCCGCCGATGCGTGACTCGGTGCCTGTCAGCAATCTGCCAATGTTCTGGTGGTGGCGGCCCCAGCTGAGTGCGCTCATCATCAACACCGCCACGGCAATCGGTATATCCATGGCCAGCCAGAAAGCTGTGACGCTGCAGCCGAGCGTGGCAACAAGTGCCGCAAGAGACGAGTAGCGTGTCACCGCGGCCGTTCCCAGCCACAAGATCGCAAAGGTAAGGCCAAGACGGATATCAAAGGCTGCGAACACTGCCACATTGGTGGCGATGCCTTTGCCGCCGCGAAATGTTAACCAGACCGGGAAACAATGGCCGACAACGCTCGCCGCGCCGGCTATGGCAATCACTAACGGTGAGCCGCCAAGCGCGCTGACCACCAGCACAATTGCAGCACCTTTGCCCGCATCGCCAATCAGTGTCAGTGCAGCCAACAGTTTGTTGCCCGTGCGCAAAACATTTGTGGCACCGATATTGCCGCTGCCGATCTGCCGTATATCGCCCTTGCCGCCAAGACGGGTCACGATCAGGCCGAACGGGATCGACCCAGCCAGATAGGCGGCAATCAGCACTGTTGCTGGTGACAGGAACACATCCATTGTGATCAGGCCCTAAAGATCGGTGCGCCAGCCACATAGGTGGCAAGGACGCGGCCTTGAACAGGCATGCCCTCAAACGGCGTAACCCGCGAGGATGAGGCGAACGCACTGCCGCGTATGATGTGGCTGCTGTCGGCATCGAACATCACCAGATCTGCTGCCGTGCCGGGAATCAGTGCGCCGCCGCCCAGATCAAGAATGGTTGACGGTGCCAGGCTTAGCAACTCCAGCGCGCGCAACAGCTCGAGATGCCCTTGATGCACCAGCGACAGGGTTAGCGCCAACAGCGTATCAACACCCGATGCGCCTGGCTGTGACGGGCCGAATGGCTGGGCCTTGGCATCGCCATCAACCGGCACATGGTCCGAAGCAATGGCATCGATGGTGCCATCGGCCAGGGCGGCAATGACAGCCTGTCTGTCGTCTTCGCTGCGCAAAGGTGGTGACAGCTTGAAGGCCGTGTCATAGGTGCTGACGGCCATTTCGTTCAGCATGAAATAGGGCGGCGCTGTATCGGCTGTCACGGGCAGGCCCTCTGCCTTGGCACGCCGGATGGATTCGATTGCCGCACGTGTTGAGATATGCGCCGCGTGATAGCGCGCGCCGGTCATCCGGATCAGATGCAGATCACGGTCGATGATGATGGCTTCCGCCTCGGCCGGTGCGCCGATCAACCCCAGCCTTGTCGATGTCTCACCTTCATTCATTTCGCCGGCAGCTGTCAGGTCATGATCCTCACAATGCTGGATGAACGGGCGGTCCAGCATGGCGGAGTAGGCCAGAAGGCGGCGCATCACCAGCGAGTCCATGATGCAGCGATTGCCATTGGAAAATCCGACAGCACCTGCCTCAGCCATCAGTCCCAGTTCGGCCATGGCCTTGCCACGCAGCTTGCGGGTGGCAGCGCCGTAAAGACGCAGCCGGGCCCCGCCAATGCGCGTTGCCCGCAGTGACAGGCTGTCGATCATGCTCGCATCATCAATAACCGGTTTCGCGTTTGGAAGGGCCACAATTGTGGAAATGCCGCCCGAGGCAGCGGCATGCAGCAGGGTATGCAAATCCTCCAGATGCTCAGCACCCGGATCGGCACTCTGGACCCGCATATCGACAAGGCCGGGGGCAAGACACGCGCCCTTGCAGTCAATAATCTCGGCGTCTTTGCGAAGTGTGGTGTCGGCACTGCCGGCGCCAGCTGCGGTGATCAAGCCATCCTCGGCCAGCAGATACCCTGGCGCATCCAGCGCCTGTGCCGGGTCCAGAAGGCGGGCATTTGTGAACAGCGTTCGGGTCATCTGCGGTCCCCGCTTGCACCTGCCAGCGCTTCCAGACAGGCCATGCGCGCCGCAACACCAATTTCCACCTGCGTGCGGATCAGGCTTTTTTCGACATCATCAGCAGTGGCGGAATCGATCTCGACACCGCGGTTCATCGGGCCGGGATGCATGATCAGCGCATTCGGTGCGGCGCGCATCAGCTTGGTGCGATCCAGTCCGAACAGGTTGAAATATTCGCGCTGCGATGGCGTTTCTGTGCCTTCCATACGCTCGGTCTGCAGGCGCAACATCATCACGATATCCGCATCGCGGATGCCCTCTTCCAAATCGGTGAACACCTCAACCCCCATCATGTCGATGGCAGCTGGCAGCAGCGTGGTCGGGCATACCAGCCGAATTTCCGCGCCAAGCGTGGCCAGCAGATGGATGTTCGATCTGGCAACGCGGCTGTTGGCGATATCGCCGCAGATGGCGATTTTCAAACCCTGTATGCGCCCGACCCGCCGTTTGATTGTCAGCGCGTCCAGCAGCGCCTGTGTGGGGTGTTCGTGGCGGCCATCACCGGCATTGATCACTGCCGCATCGACATGCTGGCTCAGCAGCTTTGCAGCGCCCGAACAATTGTGCCGGACGACAAGAATATGCGGGTGCATCGCATTCAGCGTAGTCGCCGTGTCGAGAAGGGTTTCGCCCTTCTTGACGGATGATCCGGCAACATTGATATTCAGAACCGATCCGCCAAGATGCTTTGCGGCCAGTTCGAACGATACGCGGGTGCGCGTTGAATTCTCAAAAAACAGATTGATGATCGTGCGGCCGCGCAGCGTTTCGGAAAAAGGCGGCGGCGCGGTATCTGACTGGATCAGGTCGGCAAACATATCGCCGCGGTCAATCAGCGCCAAGATATCGATTGGCGACAGACCTTCGATACCAAGAAGATGCCTATGGGGAAGGGAAACAGGTGAGCCCGAACCTGCCTTGCGGGTGGATTTTGGCGATGCAGCCCCATCGGGCGCGCCTGTCTGCGACTGACCTGTCATGAAATCAGGTTATTAACAAGACCGGCCTGATCCGTCCAGCCTTATTGGCAGGATCATGCTGAACCCATATCCCTGACAGCCTGATTCAGTGGTCCTCGCCGAAGCAACCACCAGACAAGCGCGGCAAGCTGTACGCAAATCACAGCCACGAGGGCGGTAATATGCGCTGCTGCCGGGTAAATGCCATCAATCGCAACCCACTGATTTACAACGGCGCCGATGCCATACTGCATCAGGAATCCGGCCAATGTAGCAAAGAGATTGAGAAGGCTCACCGCCCGTCCCGAATGGGTTGCCGGTACCGCCTGCGAAATAAGCGCGTAGGCGAATATCGGGCCAGCAAGAAAGAAGCCGAACAGCATCCACAGGCCCGTTGCGGCGCTGGCTGGCAGGAATATGATCAATATCTGGGCGAGTATGTACAAACAGCAGGCCAGGAACATGGATCGAAAGAGCGACACACGCAGCCTGATCAGAATGTCGGCAACAAGACCAAGGCACAGATTGCCAATCACAATGCAGATGGCCAGAAATAGCAGGGA
>ERZ802831.436-NODE-436-length-21634-cov-22.1064_pt1 | contig 21634 bp, 16 predicted proteins | sample MGYA00345655_ERZ802831 | MGnify/ENA primary metagenome ERZ802831 (study PRJEB30503, sample SAMEA104212376) | marine metagenome | biome: Westerlies Biome; feature: [SRF] surface water layer (ENVO:00010504) within the epipelagic zone...; material: water...
TTAGTAATCCAAATGATAAAAAATATGAATATGATGTGGTAGGCTATATATGTGAACAAGATAATTTTGCATTAAAAAGAAAAATTTCAAAAGTTAGAAAAGGAGATATATTATGTTTTAAAAATGCTGGAGCCTATTGTTTTAGCATGTCAAGTAATTATAATTGCAGAGTAAAACCTGCAGAAGTTTGTATTTATAATAATAAAATTCTTAAAATAAGAGAAGCACAATCTCTTGACGACCTTTTATTAGGACAAATAGATATATTCTAAAATTTGTTCTACTTTCGTTAAGATTTTCAAATTTATGTCTTTACAAAAATTTACTATTATTTTGTTAGCATTTAAATTATCAAAACCAAATTAACAAAAACAGAGTCCATAATCAAGATTATTGAATATGTTAACAAAAACTAAATATGAGCTTTAAAAAATTTTTATTCACACTTAGTATTTTGTATGTAAACACATTATATCAGCAAGATATTGCTCCAAGACTAGATCTAAGTGCTCAACAAGCTTGGGAATATTTTGATAACAGAAGTACAGTTAAGCCTCAAATCGTAAAAGTTCAAGGCACACAATACTATGAGGATGAATTTAAACTATCAGATTTAAGATATTTTGGCAACATAAAGGAATCAATTGGATATATGAGGTATGACGCATACAATGATGTAATTGAGATAGCAAGTACACCAGATGTAGAAAGATCTGAAAATATATTACTTAAAAACAGTGATATAATTGCAACAATTAACAAAAAAGAATATGTATTTCTTGAATATGACGAGGAGAATATAAAAAACAAGAAGGGCTACATGATAAGATTATACAGTGGAAATAATTATAGTCTATATCAAAAAAAGATTAAAATTTTCAAAGAAGCTAAAAAAACAAAAGCTGGAATTACTGAATCGCAACCACCTAGATATGCTAGTAAAACTGATTTTTACATCCAAACAACAGATCAAAAACCACAACTTATTAAAATTTCAAAAAAAAGTTTAATGAATTTTTTTGAAACTAAAAGCGAAGTAAAAAACTTTATAAAAAAAAATAAACTAAAAGTTGGTAAAATAGAATCCATTATTTCAGTTATTGAATTCGCAGACAAATCAACCAATTTCTAATTTTTTACTAACTTTTAATGCTTATTGTTATTAAATATTTAAAATATTAACATTTTTTTAACAAAAAATACATTTTTTTAACTTTTTCTAACTTTTAAAGCATTAATTCTTGTTTTAATCGAAATCATTCATGTATCTTAGCAATTACAAAAAATTTAAATATTAACAAATTATTATTATTAACTAAACTAAATGTTTATGAAAACTTTATTCAGAATACTTATGGTTTTCGTGCTGACTACTCAAGTAGCTTTAGCACAGAGAACTGTTTCTGGTGTTGTTTCTGATTCTGACGGTATTCCACTTCCTGGAGCAACCGTTGTAATTCAAGGAACTTCTACTGGAGTAACAACTGATTTTGATGGGAACTTTTCTATATCTGCTGATAATGGAGATGTTCTTGTTGTTAGTTTTGTTGGTTATGAAAATTCTCTTGCAACTGTTGGTTCTGGGAATACTTATAACTTTTCAATACAACCTGACAACGAATTAGAAGAAGTTATAGTAACTGCACTAGGTCTAGAAGTTAAGAAAGATGAGGACGTAAGTTCCGCAACACTTATTAAGAGCGAGGTAATTCAACGTTCAGGTGAAGCTGGTCTTATTCAGAGTCTTGCTGGTAAAACTTCAGGTGTAATAGTCACATCAAATACAGGTGACCCAGGTGCGGGTGGTTACGTCCAGATTCGTGGACAAAATACAATATTAGGTTCTAGCTCACCATTGATAATTATAGATGGTGTTCCAATATCTAATTCAACTTTTGGTTCTAGCACCGCTGGTGTTTCTGAATCATCACGTTTAAATGATATACCTGCTAGTGATATAGCTAGTGTTACTGTACTTAAAGGTGCGGCTGCTACTGCCCTATGGGGGTCTGGTGCTGCAAATGGTGCTCTTGTAATTACTACTAATCAAGGAAATGCGGGTGTTGGAGAAATGAGCATTGACTTTAACGCATCTGTCTCTATAGATGAAGTTAACAGAGAACATCCAAAACAAAATCTTTACGGACAAGGTTTTGGAGGAAATTGGAACTCAAATGCTTCAGGTTTATCTTGGGGAGATAAAATCTCAGATAGATCTGGTGGATCCGATGTTTATGATACTTCTGGCCCTTACTTTACTGGTGATATTACAGGTCAAACTTATTACCCTGTCACTGGAAAGAATTCTAGGCAAACATTTAATCAGGAAAATAGAGATCAAATTTTTAGAACTGGTCTTACTCAAAATTACAGCATAGGTGTTAATTATAGAGCAAACGAAAATAGTAACACTTATTTAAGTTACTCGAAATTAGATCAATTAGGTGTTATTAATGGAAAATCTGAGTATCAAAGAAATACTTTCAGAATTAATCAGACTACCCAGTTAACTCCATGGTTAGAGGCAAGAATTAATGCTTCTTATGTCCAATCGGAGTCTGAAAGAATTCAGCAAAGTTCAAACCTTAACGGTTTATATTTAGGATACTTAAGAACTTCTCCTGATTTTAACAATACTGATCACATTGGTACATACTACTCAGGTCCAAATGATGCTGTTGGTAATCCTCTTAGTCATAGATCGTATAGAGCAAGACATATTGGTCAAGCTCCAGCTATTTATAATAACCCAGGATGGACAATCAATGAGCTAGATAACCCTAACGAAGTTGATCGTATAATTCTTGCGCCACAGGTTAAAGTAACTCTTGCCGATAACATTACTGTTACAGGTAGATATGGATTAGACTTCTATTCTGATAGAAGAGAGGAATATTATCCAGTTAATTCTGCAGGTTCATATACAAATGGTGGATTTTTTAAAGATGATTTCGAAGAAAGAACTGAAAATGCTAACATTTTTGTAAACGGTAACTTTGATTTAACAGACGATATACAATTGAATGCAATTCTTGGTTATGTATATGAAAATAATGAATACTACAGATTTAGTTCTTCTACTGTTGGTTTCTTAAATCCAGATCCATCTAAGCAATTAGTTGGTAATGCTGAAAACCCAAATATTGGTGCTTCTGAGTATAAGTCTCAAAACCAAAAAAACTCTACATACTTTAGTACAACATTTACTATCGCTGATGATTTAATTATTGATCTTGCAGGTAGATTAGAAAACTCAACAACTGTTTCTGATCAGGTATTTTATCCATCTGCTCAAGTTGGATATATTGCCAATGACTCTCAAGAGGGTACATTATCATTTTTAAAACTTAGAGCTTCTTATGGTGAAGTAGGTATTTCACCTTCATTATACTTAAATAGAAGTACATTTGGTCCATCTACAGCAGGTTCTGAAGGATGGGGTGATTACATCGATGGTGCAAACTATGGTGGTACTTCAAGAAGAAGTAGTGTTCAGGGTAACCCTAATTTAACAGTTGAAAAAGTTACTGAGTACGAAGTAGGTGCTGATGCTAGATTCTTTGATAATTCATTAACCTTGGGTCTAACATATTATGATCGTTTAACTACTGATGGTATTTTATCACTTGAGGCTCCTCCATCAACAGGATTCTCAAGTCTTTATGATAACGTAGTAGAAATTTCAAATACTGGTATTGAATTTGACTTTAACTACAACTTATATTCTAATGCAGATACTGCAATTAATTTGTTTGGTAACTTTACAGCAGCTGAAAACGTTGTTGAAAAGCTTCCAGGTGTTAGTAGAGTTTACATGGGAGGATTTGTAGCTTCTATAGTAGAAGGAGAAGATTTTAACTCTTTCTATGGTGGTTATTTTGAAAAAAATGCTGATGGAAGTTTTGTTACTGATGCTGGTGGTTTCCCAGTAATTGCTGACGAAAATGGTGTTACAGGATCTGCACAACCAGACTATAGAGCTGGTTTAGGTGCTTCTATTACAAAAGGAAATTGGGACTTATCATTTGTGTTCGAAACTACACAAGGTAACGAAATGTGGGCTGGTACTTATAGTGTACTTCACTACTTTGGTATTCATCCAAACACTGCAGTTGAATCAGTAGCTCCTCAAGATCTAGCAATATATGGTGGAGGAACTATTCCTGCTGGAACAACATTTAGAGGAAACATTGGTAACTTCGGTGGAGCTCCAGTTGCATTAGAAGAATCATGGTATAGAACAGATGGTGGTGGTTTTGGATCTCAAGATGAGTTATTCATATTTGATGCATCTTTCATTAAACTTAGAGAAGTATCTCTTAGCTATTCACTTCCATCGTCAATTTTAGAACCAATTGGAGCTAAAGGCGGATCTCTCGGTATTACTGGTAGAAACTTCCTTTTACAAACAGATTTTCCTGATGTAGATCCGGAAATAAGTCTAGTAGGTGCAGGGAAAGCGAGAGGTGTTGAGTACTTCACTAACCCTAATACAGAATCTGTTTTACTTAATTTAAAACTTAACTTTTAATCACTAATAGGAAATAAAATGAAAAAATTTATAACACTTTTAGCAATTACCTCACTATTCATAGGATGTGAAGTAGATGAGGAATTAAATGATAACCCAAATGCGTTTACTGATGCTCCTATTGGTTTAATTATAAATCATGCTTTATTAAACGTTGCGGCTGTTTCTGAAGCTGCGCCTGCAAGGATTGCAGCAATGTTCTCAGACCAACTTACTGGATTTGATAGACAGTACGCTACATGGAATATTTATTCTACACAAACTAGCAGTTATGACGAAACATGGTCAGATGGTCTTTCAGCTGGGGTTTCTCAAGCGCAAGTAGCAAAAGCCAAAGCTGTAGAAGCTGGAAACGCTCAAATTCAAGGTATTGCCGAAATACTTGAAGGATATTATTTTGCAGAAACAGCACTTGTTTTTGGAGATATTCCTTTTTCAGAGGTAAATAACCTTGATTTCCCAGACCCAGTTTATGAATCACAGGCAACTGTAATGAATGGTGCAATTGCATTAATTCAATCTGGTATTGCAAAGGCTGGTAGCGTATCTGCTAATAGCAATGTATTTTCTACGACTTCAACTTATGGTCAAATAGGAAATGCTCTTATAGCTAGATATAACTTGGCATTGGGTAACAGTTCAGCTGCGTTAGCTGCTGCAAAAGCTGCAAACTTCACTAGTACTGATAACGATTGGGATATAATACATTCTACTACAAACTACATGGAGAATTTATTCTGGATGTTCGAAGTCGAAGAAAGACAAGATTATCTTAGAGTTCAAAATAGTTACATGTCAGACTTAATTAATCCTGCATCATCAATTTATAGCGGAAACGCAAAAACTGATGAGTCTGGTAGATTTGCATGGTATGTAGATCAAAGCAATGGAGTAAGTATGAATACAACTGACGGTTTTGCCGCTGTTGACAGAAATTACCCAGTTGTTTCATTTGAAGAAGTTCAATTAATTATTGCTGAAACAGCAGTAGGAACTAATCCAAGTGAAGCACTAGCTGCATTAAATTCAGTAAGAGCTAGTAACATAAGTAAGTATGGAGGAAACTTTGATGCATACACAACTGCAGATTTTGCTGCTGGAGGTATGGTAAGCAGAGGATTAAGTACTTCAGCTGCAATGACAATGGAGATTATGATTGAAAAATTCAAATCTGTTATTGGAGGACCTACTTACCATGATATTAGAAGAAACAAAAATTTAATTGGTACAAGAATTAAAAACTCTGAAACAAATGTTATTCCTCAAAGATATTTATATCCATCTTCTGAGTCTGCATCAAATGAAAATTTCCCTGGAGTTACTACGCAGTATGTACCAGTTCCAATTTTCAACTAAATCAAGTTTTTAATTTATTAAATACTAAAAAGGAGGCTTTAAGCCTCCTTTTTTTTATCTTAAATTTTTAAAAAATGGAAATTTACGGAATTAGAAGTATAATTGAAGCAATTGAATCTTCAAAAGAAATTTCAAAAGTATACTTGTTGAAGTCTAACTCCCCACAAAGTAGTTTGCTTAGATCATTAATTATTCTTCTTGAAAGAAAGAATATTAAATCTTCGTTTGTACCTAAAGAAAAATTTAGAAAATACAATGATAAAAATCATCAAGGTGCAGTGGCTATATTGTCACCAGTTTCATTACTGTCAATAGAAGATTTAATTTCATCAACATTTGATGAAAAGATATCTAAAACCTATTTATTACTTGATGGTGTAACTGATACACGAAATTTTGGAGCGATTATAAGAACTAGTGTAGGAGCTGATGTAGACGGAATAATAATCTCTCAAAGTAACTCTGCCCCTATTAATGCTGACGTTGTTAAAACTTCATCTGGAGGCGTTTTTAAAATACCTATAGCCAGAGTGAGTAATATAAAAGATGCAATATTGTATTTAAAATCAGTAAATGTTGAAATCATTAGTCTTTCTGAAAAGGCAAAGAAAACAATCTATGAGGCTGATTTCAAAAAATCAGTAGGCCTTATACTAGGATCTGAAGATAGAGGGATCTCAAAAAGTATCTTAGGATTATCTAATAATCTTGTAAAAGTGCCTATAAGTAGAAAAATTGATTCATTAAATGTATCAGTGGCTTTTTCAGCAGTCATATTTGAATTAGTAAGACAAAGAAGTTTTTAAGCTAAAAGGTGTAATTTAGTAAAAAACAAAAATTGTCTTCAACTAAATATCTTTCCCTGTTTTGTTTATTTTCAATTAGCTTAATTTTAAGTGGTTGTGGATCAAGCATTTATAAAAATTTTGAAGATTCAATTTTAATTGAAAATATTTTTGAGGTTAATGACAGTATCATTAAAAAAGATCCTGTAAAATTACTTATTCAACCCGCCTCACCTACTAATAAAGTTTTTGGTTTCCCACTTGGTTTGTCTATATATAATCTAGCTAGTGAGAATCCTGACGAAAAATTTGAGAAATGGTTACTCAAGAAACCTAATAGATATAAAAGACTCAGCAGACTATTATCTAAAAAACAAATAATACAACTTAAACAATATAACAACTCATTTAACAAGTTTTTAAAGAATTTGGGACAAAAACCCACTAAAATTTCAGATGCTAATGTCAATGAAAATATCTCAAGATTAAAACAGTTTTACAATAATGAAGGGTACTTTGATTCAAAAGTTTCTGCTGATACAATTCTAAATGACAATCAAGCTATTATTAAATATAATGTTACCACAAATACTAGATACTTAATTGATACTATTTCAATAAATACTAACTCTAGAGATATAGATTCACTCCTTAGTTCAAATAAAACTAAAAGTATTTTAAAACAGAAAGAAAATTTTTCTATAAATAAATTGATATTAGAAAGAGATAGACTTGTAAGTTTATTTAAAAACAATGGTATACATGATTTTCAACAAAGAAGCATTAACTATAATGTTTTAATTGATAGTAGTGGGATAAATAAAAAAATTCCTTTAATCTTAAGTATTAAAAATCCCAATGAACAGGAAGTATATCAAATTAGAAAAATAAATGATATTAATATCTATGTTGAATCATTAGATGAATTGTCAAATATTGATTCCTACACTGATTCAATAAATTTTAAGGGTATTAAAATATTTTCAAAAGGAAATCTTAATTATACAACCAGATCATTAACTGAACCTATTTTTTTTAAAAAAGGAGAAAATTACAGTGAAGAAAAAAAACTATTAACATCTAGATATTTTTCTAATTTAGGAGCATTTAAATATCCCAGAATTATTTTAGAGGAGAATAATGATTCTCTTTCTTCATCAATATACCTTTTACCAAGAGATAGATTTAGTTTAGGTTTTGATTTAGACTTTACACACTCTAATATTGAGGATTTTGGAATTTCATTCGGAACAAATTTTAATATTAGAAATATTTTTAGGGGAACTGAAAATCTTTCATTTAATCTAAATAATTCTATTGGAGCATCAAAGGATATTGGTGATCCTAATGACTCTTTCTTTAATCTATTTGAATTAGGAGGAAATCTTAATTTAAGGATTCCAAGAGCTATTCTCCCATTTAAAACAGAAAGACTTATAAAAAAAGAAATGATTCCAGTTACTAATATAATTATTGGATCTACCGTTCAAAAAAATATAGGATTAGACAAACAATATTATAGTGGGATTTATGAAGTCAATTGGAATCCCTCAAAATACTCAAAAGTAAATTTTAAACTACTTGACTTTGAATACGTAAACAATCAAAATATCTCTAATTATTTTAATGTTTATAAGAATTCCTATGATAAATTAAATTACATATCATCTCTTTACAATCTAGATCAATCTACTATTGATCAAAATGGTGATTTAATAATTCCAGATGGATCAGATACGTTTATTGATCAAGTACTTAATAATCAGACAACATTAGACTCAGGAACTGATTTTTATAAAAATGTTAGCTCAATATTAGAGAGAAAGGATAGGTTAACTGAAAATAATTTAATTGTAGGATCATCTATTTCATTTAATCGTAATACTCAAGAAAATTTTTTAGATGAGGATTTTTCTCAATTAAGATTAAAGTTTGAGATGGTTGGAAATCTATTTAACGAATTACTTAGAGGAGGAAATTTAAACTTAAACAACAAAGTTGAAATATCAAATATTTTACCATCTCAGTATACAAAAGCAGAAGTCAATTATATAAAGCATATTCTTTTAAATAATGGAGACATTTTTGCTTTTAGAGCTTTTACAGGGATAGCTATCCCCTACGGTAATTCTAACTATATTCCATTTACAAGATCTTATTATGCTGGAGGATCTAATGATAATAGAGCATGGAAAGCATATAAGCTTGGGCCTGGAAGTAGCAATAGTATAAATGAATTTAACGAAGCCAATTTAAAAATTGCATTTAATCTAGAATATCGAAATAAAATTTCTGGTAATCTTAATGGAGCATTTTTTATTGATTTTGGTAATATTTGGAATGTGAATGATAATGTTGAAGATGAGTCTATGACATTTGATAAGTTATCTGACTTAAGTGAACTAGCAATAGGTACAGGAATTGGTATTAGATATGATTTTAATTTTTTTGTACTTAGACTTGATACTGCTTTTAAGACCTATAATCCTGCCAAAGAAAAGACTAATAGATGGTTCACTGACTTTAGTCTAAATAAAGCAGTGTTTAATATTGGAATTAATTACCCATTTTAAAAATAAGTTTAATATTTTTGACGAAATTAAACAAACATCATTTTGAAAAACAATTTTATTTTTGGAAAAAATAATCAAGAAATAAATAAGCTAGCTAAGCTAAAAAAGTTTGCTCTTCCTGCTATTAATGTTTCTGGCACAAATACAATAAACTCAGTACTTGAGACAGCATCTGAACTAAATAGTCCCGTAATAATTCAGTTCTCTAATGGAGGTTCTCAATTTATAGCCGGAAAAGGAATGCCAAATAAAGATTTTAACACATCTATTGCTGGATCTATTGCTGGAGCATATCATATTCACAAAACTATTGACTACTATAACTCGAAAGTTATTATTCATACAGATCATTGTTCACGAAAATTACTTCCTTGGATAGATGGCCTTTTGGATTATGGAAAAGATTTTTACAATAAAAATGGATACCCACTGTTTTCATCACATATGATTGATTTATCAGAGGAACCCATTGAGGAGAATATTGCTACCTGTAAAGAATATCTGAAAAGAATGACAGATCTTGATATGACTTTAGAAATTGAACTTGGTGTAACTGGAGGAGAAGAAGATGGAGTAGATAATTCAGATATTGACTCGTCTAAATTATATACACAGCCTGAAGAGGTAGCTTATGCATACTCTGAACTTAAGTCAGTAAGTGATAAGTTTATGATAGCTGCTGCATTTGGAAATGTACACGGAGTATATAAGCCAGGAAATGTAAAATTAACACCCAAAATTCTTAAAAATTCTCAAGAATATGTTTCAAAAAAGTTTGATATTCCTGATAACTCTCTTGACTTTGTCTTTCATGGTGGATCAGGTTCATCTTTAGAGGAAATTAGAGAAGCCATAGATTATGGTGTGGTAAAGATGAATATAGATACCGATCTCCAATTTGCATTTACTGAAGGTATACGTGATTATATGATTGAAAGAAAAGAATATCTTATGACTCAAATAGGAAATCCTGAAGGAGAAGAAAATCCTAACAAAAAATACTATGACCCTAGAGCATGGTTAAGAAAAGGCGAGGAAACTTTTAAAGCTAGATTAATTAAAGCTTTTGAAGATTTAAATAATATCAATACCTTAGATTAAACTCCCTCATAATGAGTTGGTTCAAAAGAACAAATAAGAATATTAATACTAAGACGGAGGAAAAGAAAGACATTCCAGCTGGTCTATGGTATAAAACTCCTACCGGAAAAGTTATAGAAACAAAGGAACTAGCAGAAAATATGTATGTTAGTCCTGAAGATGATTATCATGTTCATATAGGAAGTAAAGAATACTTTGAAATACTTTTTGATGATAAATTTAAAGAACTAAGCTCTGGTATGACATCAGTTGATTTTTTGAAATTTGAAGATCAAAAAAAATATTCAGAAAGGCTAAAAGATGCTCAAGTTAAGACTAACCTTAAAGATGCAATTAGAATTGGTTTTGGTAAATCATTAGGAAAAGATCTTGTAATTGCTTGTATGGATTTTAAATTTATTGGTGGTTCAATGGGATCTGTAGTAGGAGAGAAAATTTCTATCTCAATTGACCTAGCAATCAAAAAAAAGTGTCCATTGGTTATTATTTCTAAATCTGGTGGCGCAAGAATGATGGAGTCTGCAACTTCATTAATGCAAATGGCTAAAACTTCAGCAAAGTTAAATGACTTATCAGAAGCAAAATTACCATATATATCTTTATGTACGGACCCAACAACTGGAGGAACTACTGCTTCATTTGCAATGCTTGGAGATATTAATATAGCTGAACCCAAAGCACTTATTGCATTTGCTGGACCTAGGGTAGTTAAGGATACAACTGGTCAAGATTTACCAGATGGATTTCAAAAAAGTGAATTTCTTCTTGAAAAAGGCTTCCTTGATTTCATAACTCATAGAAAAGATTTAAAAAAGAAAATAAACCTTTATATAGATTTAATTCAGAATAATCCTCTTCGTAAATAAGGATAAATAATTTAATTTTCTAAATATATTCTACTATATTTGCGGCTCAAAAATAATTGAATGACAGTACTTAAGAAAGAAGAAATTTTTAAAGAGTTTGGTAAGAATAAGAAAGATTCTGGTTCTTCTGAAAGCCAAATTACTCTTTTTACTAAACGAATTGAAAGCTTATCTAGTCACCTAAAAAATAATGCAAAAGACTTTAATACAGAAAGGTCTCTTGTTAAGATGGTTGGTAAAAGAAGAAACTTACTTGAGTATCTTAAGAAAACAGATATTGAAAGATACCGTGAAATAATCAAAAAACTAGGTATCAGAAAATAACATTTTTAGTTTGGTTGTCTTCTTACACACAACAATAAATAATAACCAAAACTAAATTATGATTCCAAAACCTTCATCTCAAACAATATCATTAACAGATGGTAGAGAAATAACTATAGAAACTGGTAAACTCGCAAAACAAGCACATGGATCAGTTGTTATTAAAATGGGCGATTGTATGCTCTTATCAACTGTTGTATCAAGTTACAATGCTTCAAATGTAGATTTTCTTCCACTAACAGTGGACTATAGGGAAAAATTTGCTGCAGCTGGAAGATTCCCTGGAGGATTCTTTAAAAGAGAAGCAAGACCTAGTAGTGAAGAAATACTTACAATGAGAATAGTCGACAGAGTTTTACGTCCATTATTTCCAAAAGACTATCATTCTGAAACTCAAGTTATGATTCAACTTATGTCAAGTGATGAAAATGTAATGCCTGATGCTTTAGTTGGTTTAGCAGCTTCTGCAGCTTTATCATTATCAGATATTCCATTTGACGGGCCAATCTCAGAGGTAAGAGTAGCTAGAATTGATGGTAATTTTATAATTAATCCTTCAAGGACACAGTTAGCTGAATCAGACATCGATATAATGGTTGGAGCATCTGAGGACTCTGTTGTTATGGTTGAGGGAGAATTTAATGAAATTTCTGAGGAAGAAATGGCTGATGCTATAAAATTTGCTCATGAGGAAGTAAAGAAACATATAGACGCACAAAAAAAACTTATTAAAATGGTAGGTGTGAGTTCTGAGAAAAGAGAATATGATGGAGCAGAAGAAGATTCTGAACTAGAAACTGAAATTTCAAAAAAAGTTTATCAGAAATCTTATGATATAGCTAAGAAGGGACTTTCTAAAAATGAAAGAAGTGAACACTTTAGCTTATTGAAAGAGGAGCTCATTGAGTCTTATGATGAAGAGACATTAGAGGAAAAGAAAGATTTAATTACAAACTACTACTACAAAGCACAAAAGAAAGCAATTAGAGATTTGGTTTTAAATGATGGTGTTAGACTTGACGGTAGAAAAACAGAGGATATTAGAGATATATGGACAGAAGTAGACTATCTTCCTTCAACTCACGGATCTGCAGTTTTCACTAGAGGTGAAACTCAATCACTAGCATCTGTTACTCTTGGAACTAGTAGAGAAGTAAATATGATTGACATGCCAACTAATCAATCCGAAGAGACATTTTATTTACATTATAATTTTCCTCCATTTTCTACAGGGGAAGCTAGACCTTTAAGAGGAACCTCTAGAAGAGAAATTGGACATGGAATGTTAGCTCAAAGAGCTCTTGAGAAGGTAATGCCAGAAGATTGTCCATACACAGTTAGAATAGTCTCTGAGATATTAGAATCAAATGGTTCATCTTCAATGGCTTCAGTTTGTGCAGGATCATTAGCGTTAATGGATGCTGGTATAAAAATCAAAAGCAATGTGTCAGGTATAGCTATGGGTCTCATTAGTGAAGGTGATAATTATGCTGTACTCTCAGATATCTTAGGAGACGAGGATCACCTAGGAGATATGGACTTTAAAGTTACTGGAACTAAAGAGGGTATTACAGCTTGTCAAATGGATATTAAAATAAAGGGATTAAAATATGATATCCTTGTAGAAGCATTACATCAAGCTAAAAAAGGAAGACTTGAAATTCTTGATAAATTAGATGAATCTATAAACAAACCAAATGAAACAGTTAAAGCTCATGCCCCTAAAATGGTAACTATGGAGATTCCTAAGGATTTCATTGGTGCGGTTATAGGTCCTGGTGGAAAAATGATACAACTACTCCAAAAAGAAAGTGAAACTACAATTGTAATTAACGAAAAAGATGAAGTGGGTATTGTTGAAATCTTAGGTATTGATCAAGAAAAAATTGATAATGCAATTGAAAAAATTAAAAATTTAATATTTCAACCTGTTGTTGATGAAGTTTATAAAGTAACTGTTGTTAAAATACTAGATTTTGGAGCTGTAGTAGAATTTGTTCCTGGAAAAGAAGTTCTTCTTCATGTATCAGAAATTGCATGGGAAAGAGTTGAAAAAGTTACAGAATACTTGAATTTAGGTGATCAAATTGAAGTAAAATATTTGGGTATTGACAAAAGAACTAGAAAACAAAAAGTTTCTAGAAAAGTACTTCTTGAAAGAAAATAATTTTTTTTTTCATTTTGGAACAATTTTTGTGGCATTATATAGTCTATGAGACAACTAAAAATAACAAAACAGGTAACCAATAGAGAGACTGCCTCTTTAGATAAATATCTTCAAGAAATTGGAAAGGTAGATCTAATCACAGCTGAGGAAGAGGTTGAATTAGCTCAAAGAATAAAAAAGGGTGATCAATTTGCTCTTGAGAAGCTTACTAAAGCTAACTTAAGATTTGTTGTTTCTGTAGCTAAGCAATATCAAAATCAAGGTTTAACTCTTCCAGATTTAATTAATGAGGGTAATCTTGGTCTTATAAAAGCAGCTCAAAGATTTGATGAAACAAGAGGATTTAAGTTTATTTCTTATGCTGTTTGGTGGATTAGACAATCTATACTTCAGGCCCTGGCCGAACAATCTAGAATTGTTAGGCTGCCTCTAAATAAAATTGGTTCCATAAATAAAATTAATAAGACTTATGCCTTTCTTGAGCAAGCTCATGAGAGAGCACCTTCTGCTGAAGAAATTGCAAAAGAGCTTGATATGACTGTTAACGATGTTAAGGAGTCCCTAAAAAACTCTGGTAGACATGTATCTATGGATGCACCCTTAGTAGAAGGAGAAGATTCAAACCTTTATGATGTTTTAAATAGCGGAGAATCTCCTAATCCAGACAGACAACTACTCCATGAATCTCTTAGAACTGAGATAGAAAGAGCTTTAGATACACTTACTCCTCGAGAAGCCGATGTTGTAAGACTATATTTTGGTCTTGGAAATCAGCACGCTATGACTTTGGAAGAAATTGGAGAAACCTTTGATTTAACTAGAGAAAGAGTGAGGCAAATTAAAGAAAAGGCTATAAGAAGGCTAAAACATACTTCAAGAAGTAAAATTCTTAAAACATATCTTGGGTAAGCTTATATTCCCAGTTAATGTTTATATCTTTTATTACTAGATTAGATTAATTGATTATGGATATTTTATATTAGTAATAAAACATAATGTCTATTAAAATAGCCCCATCCATACTAGCTGCAGACTTTGGCAATCTTGCTGATGATTGCAAAAAAATCGATAATAGTAATGCTGACTGGTTCCATTTAGATGTCATGGATGGATTGTTTGTTCCTAATATATCTTTTGGTATGCCAATAGTCAAATCAATTAGGCAAATGACAAAAAAACCTCTTGATGTTCATTTGATGATTGTTGAGCCTGAAAGATATGTAGATAAATTTATTGAAATTGGCTCTGATATACTTACTGTTCATGTTGAGGCAACTACTAAAATGGATTATATTATAGACAGAATTAATAAATCTGGAATTAAATCTGGAATTGCTATTAATCCTGACACCCAGATTAGTAAATTAGAAAATTACATTACAAATATTGACCTCATTTGCTTAATGGGAGTCCATGCAGGATTTGGAGGGCAAAAATTTATTGAAAAAACATTTAATAGACTTGAAGAACTTAAAAGTTTAATTAATTCTAAAAAATCATCTACCCTTATTGAGATTGATGGTGGAGTAAATGAAAACAATTTTGAGAAACTTAAAACTTTAGGTGCAGATATACTTGTAGCAGGAAGCTATGTTTTTAATTCTTCAGACTATAATGCTGCTATTGATTTTTTGAAATAAATATTAATTTTTAATTTTATAAAGCTTTAATAATGAATTTATATAAAATATTAAAATTAAGTTATTTCTTAATTTTTATTATTGCTTGTAACTCTTCAAGCAGTTTTGATGATGAAACTCTTATTTCAATTGATGAAGATGCTAGTGTAAATCAAAATTTAAATTCTGATAATTCAAATAAAACTCAATTTAGTCTTCTAGCATTAGGTGATAGTTATACAATTGGAGAAGGAGTTAATGAGGATCAAATATGGCCTAACCAATTTATTAAGGTTGCCTATGAAAATGGTCTAGATTTCTCGAGTCCTAGAATAATAGCAGAGACAGGCTGGAAAAGCTATGATTTGATTAATGCAATAGAGTCAAGCAATTTTGAAAAAAAATATGATTATGTATCACTATTAATTGGAGTAAATAATCAATTTAACTCAAGACCTGTTAATGAATTTGAAAATGACTTAGATAAACTATTAATCAAAATAAATAATTTAAAGAAAAAAAGTGGTAGTGTTTTAATAATTTCCATTCCTGATTGGGGATCATCTCCATATGGTGTGGGTTTTGATAGAAATGAAATATCAAATGAAATAAATACTTTTAATAATAGTTTGAAAAGCTTTGCAAATATTAATGGTTTAAAGTATGTTGATGTAACTGAAATATCTCGAAGAGCTATTAACGAACCAAATCTTATTGCAATTGACAATTTACACCCTAGTGGGATAATGTATCTTGAGTGGGCAAAAAAAATTTTTCAAGTTTGGATAGACTAAAAAAAACAGCAATTGATTTTGATATTAATGACAAACTCTCAAACTTTAGAGAAGAGTTTATTATTCCTGAAAATAAGATCTATTTGGATGGAAACTCCTTAGGTTTATTGTCCAAGAATACATTAAGTAACTTAAATACTACAATAAAAGAAGAATGGGGAAACGATTTAATTTCTAGTTGGAATAAGAATTGGGTTGACCTACCAAAAAATATATCAAGAAAGATAGCCTCTATTATTAATTCTAAAGAAGAAGAAGTCTACGTAGGTAGTTCTACATCAAATAATCTTTATAAGCTAATTAAGAGCATATTAGACGCTAATAAGGACATAAAAAGTATATCTACTGATAGTTTAAATTATCCATCTGATAAATATATATGTGAGGGTGTTTCTAAAGACTACAATATTGATTTTAATCTTTTAGATCACGGCAATGATTCATTACCAAATATTGAAAATCTGAAAAAATTTATATTAAAGACAAAGGGTATTTTAATTCTTTCTCATGTTACATACAAAAGTTCATATAGATACCCAATTATTGAAATAAACAGATTCTGTAACGATAATGATACAATTGTAATTTGGGATTTAAGCCATTCTATAGGCGCAATTGATATTGACATGAATCATAATGATTTAAATTATGCGGTTGGGTGTACATATAAATATTTAAATGGTGGACCTGGATCGCCTGCATTTATATATGTAAGAAAAAGTGAAATTAGCAAATTAAAATCACCCATTAAAGGTTGGTTTAGTCATGAAAACCCATTTGACTTCTCAAGTGAATACAAAGAGTCTGATTCTATGAATAAATTCTCCAATGGAACACCACATATACTCTCATTAGTAACTCTAAAAACATCACTTGATATAACCATAAATGCATCAACAAAAAGATTAGAAAACAAATCAGAAAATTTATTTAAATTTTTTCACTCTATATATGAGAATGAATTAAAGAATTTAAACTTTGAATTGATAACACCAGAAAATAAAAATGAGAGGGGTTCCCACATATCTATTAAACATGAAGAGGCTTGGCGAATATCAAAATGTTTAATTTATCCTACTAACCAAAATTCAAAAGAAATTATTGTTGACTATAGGCCAAATAATATAATTAGGATAGCATTAACTCCACTTTATACTTCTTTTGAAGATATTTATTGCTTTTGTTTCAGAATTATTGAAATAATAAAAAAGGCAGAGTTTGAAAAAAAGGATACTTCAATGCAAGGTGTAACCTAAATTTTTAGTTCACCTAATTCATCAATTTACTTTTAACCATTTCTGCAATGATTCTACCTTCAGCTTTTCCAGAGGCTTTTAGATTGACAAGTGATATAACTTTTCCCATATCTTTAATTGATTCTGCATTTAACTCTTTAATTACAGAATCAATCAACACAGATAATTCAATTTCACTAAGCTGATCTGGTAAAAACTCTGAGATAATCTTTGCTTGAGAAATTTCGATATTAGCAAGTTCTTCTCTTTTTTGTTCATTAAATATTTTTGCACTTTCATTTCTCTGCTTTACCATTTTTTGAAGTAATTTGATGATTACAACCTCCTCAACTTCATCTTTTAAACCAGTTTTAGTTTTCTCTAATAATATAGCAGCTTTAATAGCTCTAAGTGACTCTAACCTCAAAGTATCTTTACTTTTCATTGAGTCCTTAATTGACTCATTAATTTTCTTTTCTAAGCTCATATATTAATCAACGTTATCATGAAGATATGTATTTACATCGGGAAATTCTAGCTGATTATCCTCATTTAGAATTGTTTTAGACAATATATCCTCATTTTGAGTTTTTTGATTATTTATTTCAATGCCCATTCTTTTATATGCAGGAATTTTTTCTAAATCTTCAATTGTTGAATTTTTATTCTTAAACACATAATTATATTGTTTTAGATTTTCTTTTCTAATTAAATTTTCATTATCAAGATCAGTATCTATTGGTTTTTCAAATAGATTTATGGCTTCTTCTGTTTCAATGTCAAAATTATCTTCATTTACTTGAATCTTTTCGTTGATTTCATAATCTTCAGAGACTTCATCATTAAGATCTAATTTAATAAACTCAATGTTATCTTCCTCAGCATTAGTAAAATCAGTTACATGTTCTTTTTCAAAATTATTATGATTTTCAAATTCAATATTACTTTCAATAATCTCTTGTTCTACATTATTATTTATATCATTATGAGAAGAAAAAAGATCAAATGAAATTTCATTTTTAGAATCATTATTTTCTGAAAAATCATTCAATTCAGGCGAAATATATTCAATACCATTAACCTCAATCTCATTAATATTGATTTTATTAATTTCTGGCTCTATAACCTCAAAGGTTATATCTATATTCCTTAATATTTCATTTATTTCACTTTCAATTTTCTTTTGTTGTGACTCATCATTTACTTTTTCGTCAACAATTGAATCGGATTGATGATTTAAATTATCTAATAACTCTTTATCTTCATCAATCAATGTTTGCTCAAAAGGATGATCTTGATCTAGGTTATATATTATTTTTTTAGATTCAGAACTTACAAGACTTTTTTGTTTTTCATCACCAAAACCAGTAGCTATAATTGTAACAGAAATATTATTTCCTAATTCAAGATCTTCTCCTACACCCATTATTATATTTGCGCTATTACCTGTCTCATTTTGAATATATTCATTTATTTCTCCTATCTCGTCAATTGTAATTTCCTCAGTACCCGAGACAATTAACAATAAAACATTTTTACTTCCCTCAATTTTATTATCATTAAGTAGTGGAGAATCTAAAGCTTTAATTACAGCTTCATTTGCTCTATTTGATCCACTTGTAACTGATGACCCCATTATAGCAGTTCCACTATTAGATAACACTGTTTTTGCGTCTTTAAGATCTATGTTTTGTGTATAGTGATGAGTAATTACTTGTGCGACACCTCTTGCAGCAGTAGCTAATACCTCATCTGCTTTGGAAAATCCTTCTTTAAAACCAAGGTTTCCATATACATCTCTAAGTTTATTATTGTTGATTATAATTAATGAATCTACAGATCTTTTTAATTTTTCTAATCCTTTAACTGCTTGTAATTCTCTATTTTTTCCTTCAAAATTAAATGGTATAGTTACTATCCCTACCGTTAAAATATCAAACTCTTTAGCCATCTCAGCTATAATTGGGGCAGCTCCTGTTCCTGTTCCACCTCCCATTCCTGCAGTAATAAATAGCATCTTTGTTTGAGTCTCCAATAGATTTTTTAATTCCTCATAGCTTTCTAAAGCAGCTAGTTTTCCTATTTCAGGATTGGCTCCTGCACCTAGTCCTTCTGTCAAATTAACTCCAAGTTGAATCTTATTAGGTACTGGACTTTCTTCTAATGCTTGTGAATCTGTATTACATACAACAAAATCGACACCTTTTATACCTTGTTTATACATATGATTTACAGCATTACTTCCTCCTCCACCTACTCCCATGACTTTCATTACATTACTTTTATTTTTTGGTAAATCAAAACTAAAGTTTGAATCTATTTCTGTTTTCATATTATGACTTTTTATTAATTATCAATTGTGTTATCTACGTTATCTACTTTATCTATAAATTTTTTAAAACCTTCCCCCCATTTAGTCAAGATTGTTTTTCTTTCTTGATTTACTAAATCATTTCCTGTTGAGTTCGATATAGAATTTTTATTCTCTGAATTATTCTCAATAGCTTTCATTAATAAACCAACTGCAGTTGAATAAATTGGATTATACTCATCTGAGTCACCTGCTAAATGTTCCCCTGGAAATCCTATTCTTGTATCCATTCCTGTTACATATTCAGTTAATTGCTTTAAATGTCTTAGTTGACTTCCTCCTCCAGTTAAAACAATTCCGGCAATTAATTTCTTTTTTGAATCTTCATGACCATAGTTCTTGATTTCGAGATAAGCTTGTTCTATTATTTCGACAACTCTTGCATTAATTATTTTAGATAATGTTTTTAGTGAGATTTCTTTAGGATCTCTTCCTCTAAGCCCAGGGATTGAGACAATTTCTGAGTCTTTATTTTCTCCTGGCCATGCTGAACCAAATTTAATTTTAAGTTGTTCTGCCTGATTTCCAATTATTGAACAACCCTCTTTAATATCCTCAGTAATGACATTTCCCCCAAATGGAATAACGGCAGTATGCTTTATTATTCCATCTTTAAAAATTGCAACATCAGTAGTTCCACCTCCTATATCAATTAATGCAACTCCAGCCTCTTTTTCTTCATTTGACAAGACAGCATCTGATGATGCTAAAGGCTCAAGAGTTATATCACCCATCTCTAAGCCTGAACTTTTTATGCATTTTCCAATATTTCTAATAGATGAAACTTGCCCTACAACAATATGAAAATTTGCTTCTAGCCTACTGCCATACATACCTATTGGTTCTTTTATTTCAGATTGACCATCTACTTTAAAATCTTGTGGTAAAACATGAATAATTTCTTCACCAGGGAGCATAACAAGTTTATAAACTTGATCAATTAATTTATCAATATCATTATCATTAATTACTTCATCAGGATTTTCTCTTGTTATGTAATCACTATGCTGAAGACTTCTAATATGTTGTCCTGCTATTCCAACTGCTACCTCTTTAACTTCAATCCCAGATTTTGACTGAGCTTCATCAACAGCTATTTTGATTGACTGTATTGTTTGAGTTATATTATTTACCACTCCCCTATGAACTCCTAAACTTTGAGATTTTCCAACACCAAGAACTTTGACTTTATTAAACTGATTTTTTTCTCCAACCATTGCAACTATCTTTGTAGTTCCAATATCTAAACCAACTGAAAAATTTTTATCCATAACTTTATTTTTTGATTGCTATCAAACGATTATTGTATACCAAATCAATCTGCTTATATTCTTTACTTATTATTTTATTATTTTGATATGCATAGAATCCTTTCAACATTTTTAATTTATTTTTTAATTGATATTCATTGCCTGTTCTAATATCTAAATCATAATTTCTAATTTTCAGATATATCTCTTCATCTTTAAAACTTATTGACTCAAGCTTATTATGAAAAAATTTATCATCATTAAAAGCTTTAATAGTTTTTAAAATTTTAGGTATTTTACTTTTATCTATAGTTCCAATTATTTGAACTAAACCATCAATTACAAGATTGTTTGTCCAAATAATTACTCCCGAGGAATCCATATAAGAATTTAATTCTAGCAAGACAGCTATTGGATCTCTGTCTATTATATCAATTTCCAGCTCTAAATTACTATTACGATAAATTTCAATATTTTTAATTGAATTTATTTTCTTTAATTCATTTTCTATTTTTTGAAATTCATTTTTTTTAACTAGCTCATCAAATCGCTCTGTTTTTATTAAACTGTCAATATTTTTTTTATTATCAAAAGATCTAGAAGTAGTATAATTTATATTTTGATAATTATTGAAGTCAATAAAAAAGCTAAATAAGCTCATG
>ERZ802831.443-NODE-443-length-21472-cov-31.1103_pt1 | contig 21472 bp, 17 predicted proteins | sample MGYA00345655_ERZ802831 | MGnify/ENA primary metagenome ERZ802831 (study PRJEB30503, sample SAMEA104212376) | marine metagenome | biome: Westerlies Biome; feature: [SRF] surface water layer (ENVO:00010504) within the epipelagic zone...; material: water...
CAAGTGGAATATCGACGATCTGCTATATTAGGGTTTGTGCGGCCTGCACTATCCAGCCTGAACAGCACCAGAAAGGCCGCCCCGGCCACCCTTGTTGCGCTTGGTGGTTTCAGTTTTACCGTGGCCGCACTTTCGGGCTAGCATTTACCCTGTATTTCAGATGGGGAGTGTGACCCGTGACCATTCATCTGGCCATCGACATCGGTGGTACTTTCACAGACCTCGTACTGGACTGTCATGGCCAGCGTTTCACGGCCAAGGTGCTGACAACAACTGCGCGACCAGTCGACGGGTTGATGGAAGGGGTGCAGATCATTCTGCAACAGGCCGCCATCGATGCCAGCGCCATCCAGCTTGTCGTTCACGGCACCACGCTGGCCACCAACGCCCTGATTGAGCGAAAGGGTGCAAAGACAGCGCTGATTACCACTGCCGGCCATCCTGACACGCTGGAAATGGGGTTCGAGAACCGCTTTGACCAATATAACATTCAGGCTGACCGGCGCGCGCCTCTTGTCGAATCTGCGCTGCGGTTCGAGGTAGCAGAACGGGTCAATTTTCGCGGTGAGGTGCTACAGACAATTGATGAGGATTCGCTCGCCGCAGTCGTCACACAATTACAGTCGCATGACATCAGCAGCGTTGCTGTGGGCCTGCTTCACGCCTATGCCAATCCTGACCATGAACGCCGCATAGCCACTACACTGGGTGCAATGATGCCACATCTGTCGATATCCCTGTCTTCGGATGTATGCCCGGAAATCCGCGAATATGAGCGCCAGTCGACCACTGTCGCCAATGCCTATGTCAGGCCAATGATGAAAGGCTATCTTGACGATCTGGATGCGCGCCTTGATGCAGCCGGCTTTACATGCCCATGCCTGTTGATGACCAGCGCCGGCAGTCTTGTCACGATCGAAACGGCAACGCGCTTTCCCATTCGCCTTGTTGAATCGGGTCCGGCCGGCGGTGCCATTCTGGCGTCCCACATGGCGAACAGACTACAAGAACCAAAGCTGGTCTCGTTCGACATGGGCGGGACAACAGCGAAAATCTGCCTGATTGATGATGGAAAACCGCTGCTCAGCCGGGAATTCGAAATTGATCGGGCACACCGTTTCATAAAGGGCAGTGGCACACCGTTGAAAATCCCAGTTATAGAAATGGTTGAGATCGGTGCAGGTGGTGGGTCGGTGGCGCGTGTAGATGCGCTGGATCGCATTCGCGTCGGCCCCGATAGTGCCGGATCAATGCCAGGGCCCGCATGCTATGGCCGCGGCGGTGATCAGGCCACTGTAACGGACGCCAATCTGGTGCTGGGGCGGCTGGCAGCCGACAATTTTGCCGGCGGCAGCATGGTACTGGACCTGACTGCATCTCAACAGGTTCTGTCCGACCATATCGGCACGCCACTGGCGTTTGATCCGGTTGATGCCGCCAAGGGCCTTGTCGAGGTGGTGGATGAAAATATGGCAAGTGCCGCGCGTGTGCATGCGGCCGAACGCGGCATGACCCTCGAAGGGCGCACGATGATTGCCTTTGGGGGCGGTGCCCCGCTTCACGCCAGTCGTGTGGCCGACAAACTGGGCATCGACAGGATTATCATCCCTGCGGATGCCGGTGTCGGGTCGGCTGTCGGGTTTCTGCTGGCACCAGTTGCCTATGAGGTCGTACGAAGCCGCTATCTGCGCCTCGATGATATAAGGGAATCATCGCTGCCAGAGCTGTTTGACCAGATGCAGACCGAAGCTGAATCCGTGGTCCGGATGGCCCAGCCTGAAGGCCGGATATCGATTGAGCGTCATTGTTTTGCCCGTTATGTGGGTCAGGGACATGAGATCAAGATCACCCTGCCAGCAGGCAATCTTGATACCCGTTCGGCCAACGTGATCAGACAGGCCTTTGAAACCGAATACCGCGCCACTTTCGGGCTGCTGGTTCCCGGCATTGCCATTGAAGTTCTGACCTGGTCGCTGACCGCCATTGGCTCGGATACCGGCATCAATGAAGCGATGTCGCCTGACGCATCTGCAGGCACCATTCCGGCTGACCACCCACACGGCGATGATCTGAAAGCGGACAGTGCGGCTGGTACGCGGCGCATATCTGATCCTGGCGCGCCGACGGACCTGCCCTATGTGATTATGGCGCGCGGCCAGCTTGCCAGTGACATTGTCGGCCCGGCAGCCATCGAAGAAGCGCAGACGACAACGATCATTCCCGCTGGCTGGAGGGCAACGCTGAACGCTTCACGCGATCTGGTTCTGGACCGCAGCACATCCGCGCAAGACACACCTGCCGATAGCGGTTTGAGCCGTGCGGTCAAGCTGCAGGTATTGTGGGACCGCCTGATTTCGGTTGTTGAGGAACAGGCGCAGGCCATTATCCGCACTGCTTTTTCTACGTCCGTTCGTGAAGCTGGTGATCTGTCAGCCGGTATCTTTGATCCTGGTGGCCAGATGCTTGCCCAGGCCGTGACTGGCACGCCGGGACATGTCAACGCCATGGCCGCCTCGGTCGAATTTTTTCTGCAGCGATATCCGGCTGATGTGATGCAGCCGGGCGATGTCTATGTCACGAACGATCCATGGATGGGCACCGGGCATCTGTTCGATTTTACTGTCGTGACGCCGGTATTCCACAAGCAACGCCTTGTCGGACTGTTTGCTTCGACAGTGCATGTGGTGGACATCGGCGGCATCGGTTTCAGCCCGGATAGCGGCCAGGTGTTCGAGGAAGGTCTCTGCATTCCCATCATGCCAATGTTCAGCGATGGCAAGGCGAATGAAAATCTGTTCGACATCGTACGCGCCAATGTGCGCGAACCCGAACAGGTTGTAGGCGACATGTATGCGCTGGCATCCAGCAATGATGTCGGTGCGCGCCGCCTGCTGGGGCTGCTTCGTGATGCGGGCATGGATGATCTGGATGATCTGGGCGCGCATATCATCTCGACCTCGCGCCGCGCGATGGCCGAGGCGATTGGCACGCTGCCACAAGGCAGCTTTGAGAACAGCATGACAGTCGACGGATACGATAAGCCGGTGGAACTATGTGCACGGCTGCAGATCACCAAGGACCGGATCATTGTTGATTATGAAGGCACCTCGCCAACATCACCTTACGGTATCAATGTGCCGCTGACCTATGCGCGTGCCTACACCTCGTTCGGCATTCGCTGCATCGTCGGACATGATGTGCCGAACAATGCCGGATCGCTGCAGCCAATCGAGGTGAACGCGCCCGCCGGATCGATCCTCAATGCACCCCGTCCCTGCGCGGTGAATGTGCGGCATGTGATCGGGCAGATGTTACCGGATGTCGTGCTTGGCTGTCTTGGCAAGGCAGTGCCCGGACAGGTGCCTGCCGAGGGCAGCTCCAGCCTGTGGAACCCGATGTTGTCAGGAAGTCACGGTGTCATCGGCGGGTTGTCTTATGGTGAGGCAACGCCTTTTGCCGTGACTATCTTTCATTCAGGTGGTGTGGGCGCGCGGCCCGGCAAACACGGCCTGTCAGCCACTGCATTCCCTTCGGGCGTTCGTAATACGTCTGTCGAAGTTACCGAAGCCATTGCCCCGCTGCTGTATCAGCAGAAGCGGTATCGCACCGGATCAGGCGGTGATGGGCAGTGGCGTGGCGGCGACGGGCAGATCATCGAAATCGCCCATCGCGAGGGCGCACCCTTTGCCGTATTCGCGCTGTTTGACAGAATTGAACATCCGGCACGCGGGCGTGACGGGGGGGCGGACGGCCAGCCCGGCGAAGCCATGCTGTCGGACGGCAGAAAGCTGCGCGGCAAGGGCAAACAGATCGTGCCTGCCGGCCTCAGCCTGATTATGAAGCTGCCGGGTGGCGGCGGGTTGGGGTGACACGTTTCTGTGCGGTGATTCTGAACGGAGCATTCGCCGCCCCATAACCGTCATAGCCGCCGTCACGCTGCACAATTTCGAAAAATATTTCGCCTGCTGTCTGCTGTCCATACATCTGAAAGAATCGCCCCTCGGCATCCTCGTCATACATGATGCTGTATGTGGCCAGCCGTTCCAGCATATCGGGTGCCAGTCCGAAGCGCGCGCCCAGATCGTCATAATAGTTCGCAGAAATATCGAGGGGTGTGAACCCCCGCGCCACCAGCGCCTCAGCACTTGCAAAGATATCATGCGAGCGAAAGGCGATATGCTGCACCGCCGCGCCAAAGGTCTGACTGATGAACCGGCCAGCCAGCGTGTTCTGGTTTTCTGCGCCATTCAACGTGACCCGCAAATCGCCGGTTTTGTTCTGGATCGCGCGACTGCGCACCAACCCGCCCGGATCAACCACATCAACCATGGCCACCTTGTCCACGTCAAAGATCGAGGTATAGAACAAGGTCCAGGTCAGCATTTCCTCATATTTCATCGTCTGCGCGATATGGTCGATCGTCTGCAGTCCCACCGCACTGTCTGCAGCGGCTGGTGTCACCTGATTGAAATCGATCTCCCACAAATCGCCAAGATCACCGCGCCGGTCGATAAAGCGCACCATCCCGCCGCCAACACCCCTTATCGCCGGGATCGACAATTCACCATCTGCCTGCCTTGTCTGAACCACCTCGGCACCAAGCTGGCGTGCGCGTTCTACCGTGTCACCTGCATTATCAACCCGCAACGCGATTTCGCACGCCGATACACCGTGGACCTCATAGCTGGAATGCGCAAAGCCGGATCCCTCGGAATTGATCAGGATGTTGATGTCATTCTGTGCCCAGCGCGCCACCTTCTTTGACACGTGATTGCCAACATGGACAAAGCCCAGCGCTGACAGAAGATCGGACAGTGCTTCTGCCTCCTCCTCACTGGTCGTGAACTCGATAAACTCATAGCCGGAACAGACACTGCGCTGCGGCATGGCTGGCAGTTCGGTCTTTATGCCCGGCTCAAGGCGACGCACATCATCCATCAGGCTGCGCAGTGATCGCAGCCCGTCATTGGCAATCATCACCGGACTGCCACCACGGAACTGGTCATTGAAGATTTCAAGCGACAACGGCCCGTCATAGCCGGTTGCCATTACTGCCCGCATGAAGTCCACAACCGGCAAATCACCCTCGCCCGGCATATTGCGGAAATGCCGCGACCAATAGAACAGATCCATATCTATGCGCGGTGCATCCGCAAGCTGAACAAAGAAAATCTTGTCACCGGGAATTGACCGGATCGTGTCTGGATCGATGTTGCGTCCCAAGGTGTGAAAACTGTCAAGGATCAGCCCGACATGGCTGTGATCGGCGCGGCGCACCACCTCCCAGGCATCGCGGTGATCATTGATATGACGCCCCCACGCCAGCGCCTCGAACCCGATCCGGATATTGCGCGCCTTGGCTCGTTCACCAAGTTCGGCCAGATCATCTGCAGCACGGTCAATCCCGCCAAGTGCCAGCGGCGAGATGTTGGAGCAGATCAATACCAGATCCACGCCCAGATCATTCATCAGATCAAACTTCCGCTCGGCCCGGTCAAAGGCACGGCTGCGGTACGGTTCCGGCATGCCCTCAAAGTCACGGAACGGCTGAAAAAGCATGATCTCCAGACCAAAGTCAGCTACCAGCCAGCCCACATCGACCGGCCTGTCATCGCAGGCAATGAAGTCCTGTTCAAAAATCTCGATGCCTGTATAGCCAGCCCGCGAAATGGCGGCCAGCTTCTCGCGGAAGTCACCAGCAATTGAAACTGTCGCTATCGAAGTCTTCATCATCAGGCCTTCTCTAAAACAATCACTTACCTGCCCTGCAGATCCCTTATTTGCCCTGCCAGTGCGGCGCACGCTTTTCGAGAAACGCCTTACGGCCTTCCGCCGCATCGTCACTGGCCAGCATCTTTTCATAGGCCGGATATTGACCGGCAAATGCCGTTTCCAGATCTGGCGCCGCAAGACCCCGATCGATCATCTGCTTGCTGGCGCGGACCGACAGCGGCGCATTGCTGCAAATCAGCTGCGCCATCTGCAAGGCCTCAGCTACTACATCCGGCCCGTTCGGGCCAGGCGCGGCAATGTGATTGACGATCCCCATGCGCGCCGCCTGTTCTGCATTGAACATCGCGCCCGTCAACACCAGCTCCATCATCCATTTGCGCGGCATGTGGCGGGCCAGACGATGCAATCCGCCACTTGCCGCCTGACCAATCCGTGGTTCCGGCAAGGCAAATCGCGCCGCCGGCACTGCAATACACAAATCACACGCCAGAACCAGCTCCAGCCCGCCGCCAAGGGCATCACCATTGACCGCCGCGATCACCGGCTTTTCCAGATCAAACCGTTCAGCAAGGCCGCCAAACCCGCTTGGCGGCAGGTTGCGCCGGTCAAGGCTGTCCGCATTGGCAAGGTCCGAACCGGAACAAAAAGCCCTGTCGCCCGTTCCGGTTATAATGGCCACCAGCAGCGCATCATTGCTGTTAAAGTCATCAATCAGATGAGCAAGCTGATGATGGGCGGCAGGGTCCAGCGCGTTGCGACAATGCGGCCTGTCGATGGTCAGCAGAAGAATTCGGTCTCTTGTCTCCCACCTGATCCCGGCCTCAATCGCCTGCATGGACACTGCACCCCCGTCTAGGCGTTCATTGCCGCCCGAATATCCTCATCCGCCATTTCACGGCCCAGGTAGGCCTCGATCACAGCAGGATCATTCTTCACAAAATCGGGCGTGCCCTCGGAAATCTTTTGGCCATGGTCCAGAACGCTGATCGTATCGCAGGTCGCCATGACAACCTTCAGAATATGCTCCACCACAACGATGGTCAGATTATATCTCTCCTTCAGCGTCATAATCGTGGCCATCAGATTGTCCACATTGACTGGCGATAAGCCGGCCCCCGGCTCATCAAGCAGTAGCATTTTTGGGCGCATAGCGATTGCCCGGCCCAATGCCAGCAAGCGGCGCTGACCACCCGACAGTTCGGCTGCTGGAATCTCGGTATAATCGGCAAGCCCGATGAACTCTAGCAACTCCAGCATCTCGTCCTTAATTGCCTGATCATGTCGACGCACCTCAGCCCCCTTATAGAAGGGAGCCAGCGGCCCATATTTCGTGTGCGGGTGATACCCGACCATGACATTTTCCAGAACACTCAGCTCGCCATAAAGACGCAGCAGCTGGAAAGTCCGCGAAAGGCCGCATCCTGCAATATAATGTGGCGGCTTGTCAGTAATGTCCCGGCCATCGAACTCTATGTAGCTGCCCGCATCCGGCTTATAAACACCAGTCAGCAAATTGAAGAAGGTAGACTTCCCCGAACCGTTCGGACCGATGATCCCGTGAACCGTGTTCTGTTCAATCCCGAGGCTGATCTTGTCAATCGCCTGTAATCCTCCAAAGCTCTTGCTTAGGTCACGCGTTTCAAGCAGTGCCACCCAACTTCTCCTCGCTTCTGCGAATAAACCTGCGGTTTCGCTGAATACCTTCAAACAGGCCCCCAATACCGCGCGGCATGAACAAGACCAGCAACACCATGCTGATACCAAATACCAGCGGCTGGATGATTATTGGCCGATCCATGAAATACACCACCAGATCCTTTGTCTGGTCATAGGCAATGGTAACCACAATCGCGCCGATCACACCGCCCCACACATTGCCGATACCGCCAAGAACCACCATCAGCAGCAGGGTCACCATCTCGATGACAGTGAAGTTGTTGTGGTGCAGATAGCCAGGTGGCATATGGGCGAAAAGGGCACCCGCCAAGCCGGCATAAACCGCGCTCAGAACAAACGCCAGCAGCTTGTATTTGACAACATTGATGCCGTTTACAGACGCTGCAATTGTATCTTCACGCACGGCCTGAAAAGCACGACCTGTCGCCGAGCGCAGGATCGAGAACGAAAAGTAGATGCCAAGAACGGCGGCGGTCATGACCAGATAATAATAGCTGGCGAAATCATCGAATACGAAGCTGCCAATCGATGGCGACGGGATCATCATCAGGCCGGTGCTTGATCCCAGAGCCGGCGTAACGGCAATGAAAATCCTTACCGATTCACCGAGTCCCAGTGTGGCAAGCGCCAGATATGCCCCTTCAAGACGCACCGATGGCAAGCCGACAACAAGCCCGGCAGCCGCCGTAAACAGCACAGCGATTGGAATCGAAACCCAGACCGGCAAGCCAAAGCCCAGCGCCCCGCCAAAGCCGCCAGGTTCGAGCGAAAGAACCGCCGACGTTACCGCACCGATTGCGTAAAGGCCGATATGACCCACTGTGACCTGGCCACAAAATCCCTTCACGATATTCAATCCGACCGCCAGAAGAATGAAAAGGCAGGCCCGGTTTGCCAGATCGATCAGATACTCATTAAAGAATGTTGTCATGATCCATGGCAACGGCAACAGCAACGCATAGGCAATGACCCATGGCAGCAATCTGTGAATGCGCGCCAATGCCTCAATCATGTTTGCCAGTCTCGACAAGAAAAACATCAAAACCAGTTCCTTACTATTGCACTGTCAAAAAAATAGAAGCCACTGGCCGGATAGTGAACTCCACCCGGCCAGCAACTGGATTGAGTCCTACTCGAGACCGAAATCTGGCTCCATGGTCACGCGTGCAAGCACTTCTGTTTCGAAGTCCTCACCACCCTTGGTGTAACCAATCAGAACTGCGGTCCGGTTACCGTCACGGCACTGCGGTGTTGGTGCAGCGCAGAAGCTGATCGGACCAGACGCAAGGCCTTCATAGCCTTCGACACTGGCGATCGCATCGCGGATAGCCGTACGGTCAGCAGCCAGCGAAGAGCTGGACAGCTCTAGGTCAGTGCTTTTCAGCGCCATTTCCATGATCCGCACAAGGTCATATGCCTGTGAAAAGTCATGATCAGGAGCGTGAATGCCATAACGCTGGCGGGTCATCTCGTTGAACAGCTTGGCAATAGGGCGATCATCAGCGGCGGCGTAGGCAGCTGTGAAGAACACACCCTTTGCAGCGTCACCGGCAATCTTTGGAACCGGTGCGTTCGACGCGGACGATGAACCGATACGCCGAACGTCTTCACCAATGCCAGCTTCATATGACTGAACCAGTGCACGGGCCATTGTTTCTGCCAGGGCAGCCACAAGGATACCGTCAACATTTGCAGATTTGATCTTCTGCATGTGTGAACGGAAATCGACTTCCTTTTCCTGCACATCAGCGCGGTACGCAGGGTCGACGCCAAAGCGAGAACGCATCTGCTTTTCCATGTTTGCGCAGTCACCAACCGATGCCGCGTCCGCAGCACAGATATAGGCGATCTTGGTGCCGATGTTCTCGCCAACATACTTGGCGTTCACACCACCGTAGTAACGCCCAGATACAGGGATACGGAATACCCACTCACTGCCCTTCTGAGTGATCTTCGCATTTGTTGAATGCGGGATCATCTGCGCCACGCCAGCCTTTGCGGTGACGTCAACAATTGGCAGCGAAACTGATGAACAGGTTGATCCGATCAAGAGGTGGATCTTCTCCTGGAAGATCAGCTTGTTGGCATTTGCAACACCCTTGTCTGACTTACACTCGTCATTCATCAGAGTGGCCTTGATCATGTTGCCATTGATGCCGCCAGAAGCGTTGATCGCATCAATTTCATCCATAACCATCTGACCATAGGCCTGACCGTTCTCACTGACCATCCGCATGGTGATACCAACACGAATGTCATCAGCAAATGCAGCGCTTGCTGTGAGGCCAACACCGGCCGCAACAACACCAGCTATCACTTTTTTCTTCAGGTGCATTGTTTCCTCCACAATGTTTTTGTTTAAAGTCCCCATAGTGATTGTAACCACTATGCCTTTACTTTTGCTTCAATCCCCAACAATCCTGACGGCTTGAACATCAGAACCAGGATTAACAGCAAAAATGCGTAAATGTCTTTATGACTTGGCGAGATATAGGCAGCACCAAGATTTTCGAAAACGCCAACCATGATGCCCCCCAGAATGGCACCCGGCAGTGATCCAAAACCACCTACCACAGCCGCAGCAAACGCCTTCATTAACATCAGATAGCCCATCTCGACCTGCACCGACTGCATAGGTCCAATAAGGACACCTGCCGCAGCTGCAAGCCCGCACGCAAGTCCAAAAATCAGCGAAATCATCAGCGGGACATTGATCCCCATAAGATAGGCAATATCCTTGTTGTGAGCGACTGCACGCACTGCGAGCCCGGTCTTGGTGTGCCGCAAGAAATAATGCAGTCCAGCCATCAGAACGACCGATATGATAGCCGTCAGTACATAGCTTTCAGGCACTTCGATATCGCCAGAAAATTGCAGTCGCGGGATATAGTCAAGGTTTGCACGGAATGGCTCAGCCTCGGCACCCCAGATGAAATAGGCAACATTCACCAGCGCAACGGACATACCGAAACCGCAGATGATCATGCCCATGCCAGCAACGGTGTAACCGCCACCAGCCCGCGTCAATCTTCGGTAGAAAACTCGTTCTACAGCCATGCCCAGCAAGGCCGTCAACACCATCGCCCCAATCAGCGCAACCGGATAGGGAAGCCCCACATTATGCGCCAGCACCAGACCAAAGAAGGCACCAAACATGTACATCTCGCCATGTGCAAAATGGACGATATCAAGGCCTGAATAGATCAGCGAAATACCCAGCGCTACGATGCCGTAGACGACACCGATGGTGACACCGAAAATAATAAATGCCAGCAGCGAGTTATAGTCGAATCCCATTATATTCCCCCGGCTTTCGTCTTTCTTGTGACGGCCTAGTTCCTCAACGCTTTCGATGTGTCGGCCACCGAACCGCCAAGGAATGACTCCTTGACCGCCGGATCGCTGATCAGATGATCGGCCTCGCCTTCCATCATGATCACACCGTCACGAATGATATATCCGTACTGCGCCAGAATCAGCGCCATACGGACATTCTGCTCGACCACAAGCATGGTCACGCCTGATTTGGCGATGCGGTTTATGTTGGCAAAAATCTCCAGCACAACTTTCGGCGCCAGCGCGGCACTCGGCTCATCAAGCATCAGCATTTTCGGGCTGGCCATCAGGCCGCGGCCGATCACCAGCATCTGCACCTCGCCGCCCGACAGCGTGCCGGACATCTGCTTGCGCCGCTCGCGCAATACCGGAAAGAATTCGTAGACCCGCTCCAGATCAGCCTTCGTGCCCTCGCGGTCACGACGTGTATAGGCACCCAGAACAAGATTTTCCTCGACCGTCATCGCCGGATAGGCCTCTTTGGCCTGGGTCACTTGAACAAGGCCAAGGCGCATACGTTCGTGCGGTTTCAGATTGGAGATATCGACGCCGTCAAACAGGACGGTGCCTTCCATCAGCGGAATCAGGCCGGAGACAGCTTTCAGCAACGTCGACTTTCCGGTGCCATTGCCACCTAGAAGGGTAACGATCCCGCCCGTTGGAACTGTCATATTGACACCGCGCAGGATTTTCAGATTGCCATAACCTGCGTGGACGTCTTTTACCTCAAGCACCCGCTCCCCCGTTATTTTTTTTGCGGTACCTGCCAAGGCAAAATGCATCAAAATGCAATCCATTACCTACATCGGCACCTTTATGGAAACGATAGTAAGGAGAGTTTTTCCATACGGAAATATAAATTTGATAAAAACCCATCAAAATTATTTTTCTGTCTAACATGCATATCGGATCAAATCTTTTTTGCTGGACGCTCAATAGGTATTGTTCATTCGGTCAATAATGGTCTGGACCATCACATCGGGTGCCGTCTGCCACCAATGGTGCGCGGAAAAAATTTCAACTTCGACCGGCCCGCGATAACCAGCTGCCTCAACCATGTGCCGCCATCCCCGCAGATTGATCAGCCCGTCCCCCGGCATGCCCCGATCCAGCCGTAGATCACGCGTGTCGGGTAACCAGTCGGATATATGAAAATTCCGGATCAGCGGCCCGGCCTGCATCAGCCGGTCTGCGATATCCTGCTCCGACCACAGGGCATAGGCATCAACAGCCAGACCGATCTGATGCGTTTCATCCAGCCTGCCCAGCACATTAAGTGCCTCACCCAGACTGGAGACGCAGGAACGCAGACCGCATACCATCGGGTGCAGCGGTTCAAAGGCGATCCTGGTGTTGTAGGGCCGTGCAAGGGCGTCAGCTTCGGCCAGTCTGTCAACCAGTTCGGCGCGCGCATCATCAATCGTCTGCCAGTCACACCCGGCCGCCGCATTCGGCCCAAATCCGCCCGTGATCATTACCACTGTACGCGCATCAAAACTGTCCGCACGGTCCAGCATGGCACGCAAATGTTCACTGCCGGCACCCAGCTCGGCAGCGCACAAGGAATCAGCGACAAGTCCACTATCCTTCCAGATAGACAGCGCCTCGGCTTCACCGACTGCCTCCACCATCGGGTTCCAGATGGCGGTGCGTTTGATCTGCGCGTCTACCAGAACGCCGACAGAGCTGGCAAAATCACACGTCCCAGACAGGCACACCTGATGAATGCACAGATCATCCAGGCTGATCACACGCGGCGTCATCACCAGGTTGCCCGCCCGCCTGTCACGTCAAACACCTGACCTGTTGTGAAACTGCACGCAGGTGACGCAATAAAGGCGGCCATATTGGCAATTTCCTCGGGCGTGCAGAACCGGCCCATGGGAATACGCGCTTTCTTGTCAGCAATGTATTCAGGATTCATCCCGTCCAGCAAGTCAGTCACCGCAATCGACGGAGCAATCGCATTCACCGTGATATCAGACGGCAGCACCTCGCGCGCCAACCCCTTGGCAAGCCCGATGACACCGGCCTTGGCAGCACCATACGGCACCGCACCCGGATTGCCTTCCTTGCCTGCCACTGACGAAATGATGATGATGCGCCCGCGCTGACGTGCCCGCAGATGATCAATGACAGATTTCACCGTCAGAAACACCCCTGTCAGGTCAACCGACATCACCGTCTGCCATTCTGTCAGCGAATAATCCCACATCGGCTTGGTTGGCCCATTGATGCCGGCGTTTGCAACCACCCCGTCAATGTCGCCAAGCGCCTGCAGGCTGGCGGCGAAGCCGGCTTCTGTTTGCGCCTCGTCAGACACATCCACCGCCTGACAATCGGCGAATACAGGATTTTCCTGCATTGTCAAAACATCAAGGTCCCATCCCGAAACGCGGGCACCAAGCTCATGAAAGCGGGTGCTGATGGCAAGACCGATGCCCCGCGCCGCACCTGTCACAATAAAGGCCTGACCGGTGATATCTCTTAGATCATTCATGCATTTGCTCTCCCTGACCTTGTGCTCAGCTGGTTTCCCGCTGATTGCAACCGCCGCGCGACTACCGGTTTGGTACCCATTGCAGGATATGCTGGCCAACAGCCACCAGCTCATCATCCTGATTTGTCACCTCGATCGTACCGGTGGACCGCTTGCGGTCAGTGTCGATGCCACTGATCTTGTAATTAACTGTCACCGTATCGCCGATGAAAACCGCCTTCAGAAAGCGCAGCTTGTCATAACCCACCGACACCGGCGTTTCATCTGCATCACGGCAATGCGCGATGGCCTGTGTTGATACCGTGGACATGAACCCGACTAACAGCGCGCCATGCGCCATCAACCGCCCATATGAGGATTTTTCCATGTAGGGCTTGTTCACATGGTTGGGTGAAAAATCGCCAGTGATGCCAGCGAACTGATAAACATCACTTTCAGACACTGTCTTGGTAAAGCTGGTTGCATCGCCCAGCTTGACATAGAAATCAGCCATCTAACCCGGCCTCCTGTTAAAGTTTGATCTGCTTGCCATCTGAGGCGGCCACTGCCGCTGCCAGCGTTGCCTCCAGTGATTTGCTGCCGTTCAACGCGTCGATACGCGGTGTCTCGGTTCCGTTTGCCACTGCACACAGATGCCGACATTGCACGATATAGGCATCGATGAAAGCTGTCTCGATACCCTGTGGATGAATCTCTTTCTGCCAGTCGCCGTCGCTTTCATCATGGGTCCACAACACCAGATTGGGAAATTCCAGCGCGCCCTTGGTGCCCATGAACCGAATGGCATTCTGGCCAGTGCGCGGAAACTTCACACTTTCCCCGAGTGCCATTTCCCACGTCCAGGGTGACGGCGTGCGGTCCGAAAGCACAAATGTGCCAACCGCACCATTGGCAAACCCCATGCTAATGGCCACCGCATCTTCCTTGGCAAACTGCTGGTCGGCATGCGTAACATGCGCTGACACCGAGGCAATATCACCGCAGATAAAGCGCAGCAGATCAATCTCGTGGATCAGGTTGGTCAGGATCGGGCCCGCAGCCTCATCGCGCCGCCAGTCCGGTTCGTAATAGGCATCATCCTTGCGCGTTGTCCATTGGCCGCTGACAGCAATCAGCTTGCCAATGCGCCCGCTTTGCAGAATGTCACGCGCGCGCTCGGCGCACGGGTAATAGCGGCGCTGATGCCCAACCAGAACATGACATCCCTGTGCGACGGCAAAGCTGGTCACCTCACGCGCCTCATCGATCGTTGCCGTGATCGGTTTTTCGACAAGAACAGTTTTCCTGTGGCGCAGCACTGTCATCACATCGGCATGATGCCGTTCAGTAGGAGTGGCGATAATCACCGCATCTATATCAGCCTCTGACAACATCTGTTCGGCATCCGCAAAAATCGGAATGCCGTGTGTTGTGCCCAGTTCACTGGCGGCTGGTGACGGGTCTGCGATGGCAACCAGCACAGCCTCGTCCACGCTGGACATTGCCTCGATATGACGCCTGCCTATGGACCCGGCACCGATCAGCGCGATGTTGCAGCTATCTGCCATCAGTTGCCTCTCATTCCGGTTTCAACATTGTGATCCATGAACAGCGCGGCATCCATCACCTTTGGCGGCGTGTCCATGCGAGGGGCAAAAGCCATGCGGTCCAGTACATCGCGCTGCAAATCTATTCCCGGCGCAATTTCCAGAAGATGAACACCGTCTTCACGCAGGGCAAAGACAGCGCGCTCGGTCACATAAAGAACAGTCTGACCCGCCTTCAGTGCCTCGGCGCCAGAAAATGTGATCTGGTCAACGGCCTCAACCAGTTTGCATATCTTGCCATGCGCCTCGATACGCAACTGCCCGTCCCCTGTCTGCTGACGACTGCCTCCCGTATCAAATGTGCCGCAGAAGACAACCTTGCGTGCATTCTGTGCAATGTCGATAAAGCCGCCCGGCCCGACGGTATTGCCCGCCAGTTTCGAAACATTGACGTTGCCAGCAGCATCCATCTCGCCAAATCCCAGAAAGGCGATATCCAGCCCGCCGCCAGAATAGAAATCGAACTGTGACGGGCCATCGATCATCGAGCTGGGATTCATGGCATAGCCGAACAGATCACCATCCATCAGCCGCCCGCCATAGGTCCCATGCTCGATAGTCTGGAAATAGCGGCCCGAATGCCCGTCCAGATCGATCAGCTTGGCAATCTGATCAGGAATACCAAACCCGAAATTGATGACAGCATTGTCGACAAGTTCGCGCTGCGCCCGCCTTGCAATGGCCAGCCGCGGAGAAAAAGCCGGCAGGGCTGGCACCTGGTCATCATTGCGATGCCCCTCACCCGACAGGCTGGCATCATAGACCACATCGTAACCCTGCTGCTGCGCTTCATCCACAACGACGGCATCGACAAGGGCTGCTGGTATACGCACTTCACGTGCTTTCATACTGTGCCGCGATACCTTGCCGCGCACCTGAAAGATCACTTTGCCGCCACTGTTATGCGCCGCTGCCGCCATCGCATAGACATCAAGGTTTGCCGGCTCTTCTTCCATCGAGATATTGCCATCCTCATCGGCATAACTGCCACGCAGCAAGGCCACCGAAACAGGGATCGGCAGATATCGCAGATAATCCCTGTCATCGATTGTGATCACCTCACTCAGATCATCGCACGCGGCATCATTCATCCGGCCACCGCCATGGCGCGGATCAACAAAAGTGCCAAGCCCGACATGCGTAATCAGTCCGGGCCGGCCTGCAGCCACCTCACGCATCAATTGCATGATCACGCCGCCCGGCAGCACATAGGCCTCAATCTCGTTATCGCGCGCCATTTGCTGCATGCGTGGCGACCAGACCCAGTGCCCGCCAATAACCCGGCGCGTCATGCCCGAATGGGCGAATCGATTCATGCCGCGTTCCTTGCGGTCACCGATGCCAAGCGCATGAATGCAGGTGATGTTGCGCGGATGGCCGCTGGCAAGAAACCGCCGCTCTACAGCTTCGTGCAGGCTGCTCGCTTCAACAAGGCCGCCGCCGCCGCCCACAAGGCCGATCACCGCATCATCATCGATCAAGGCCACCGCCTCATCGGCTGACAGGAAACGAACCCGGCTCATGAAGGCACCTCATAGATATCGAACAGACCGGCATCCCCTTTCAGCAACTGTCGCGCCAGGACTGTACGATGAATCTCGGACGTGCCGTCATAAATGCGCCCAATGCGGGCATCGCGGTAATAGCGTTCTATCGGCAGATCACTGCAATAGCCGGCACCACCATGAATCTGCACAGCGCGGTCCACAACACGGCCCAGCATCTCGGACGCCTGCACCTTCAGCATCGATATACCGCCGCGCGCCTCATCCCCGGCATCGAGCCGGCTTGCCGTCTGCCACAAGGCCAACCGGCAGGCATTGATATCCATCGCTGTGTCAGCAAGCATCGCCTGCATCATCTGAAAGTCACCGATGGCCGATCCGAACTGCCGCCGGTTGGCAGCATAATCAAGACACATGTGCTGAATCATCGTTGCCTTGCCGACGGCCCGCGCCGCCACCTGTGCCAACCGCACCCGGCCAAGCGTGGCCAGCGCCAGCTTCAACCCCTGTCCCTCATCACCAAGCAGATGGCGGTCAGCAAGCGCAACATCCTGAAAATGCATCTCGACATGCGAGGTGCCGCGCAGTCCCATCATCGGCTGGTCACGACCAACCTGAAAACCGGGCATGCCCTTTTCAACCAGAAACGTCGAAATTCCACGGGCACCAGCCGACGGGTCGGTCATCGCTGTGACCACGAAAAAGTCAGAATAGAGACCATCAGAGATGTAATGTTTGGACCCGTTCAGAATCCAGCCGCCAGCCACCCGTTCAGCGCGGGTGGAAATGGCAGCCGCGTCCGAGCCGGCTCCGGGCTCGGTGAAGGCAACAGAAAATGTCCGCTCACCACGCACCGCCGGCAACAGATATTCCTCTTGTTGCTGCGCCGTACCAGCCAGCAAAATCTCATACACATTGCCAAAGGCGCGCCTGATCAGGATATCACTTGTCCAGCCGAATTGTTCCTCGGCAATCATCCAGTCCAGAACGGACAGGCCACCACCACCGAATTCAGCAGGTATGTTCACCGCATAAAGGCCATGTGCCTGCGACCTGCGACGGATGTCATCAGCGATGGTGTCATCCAGCCTGCCGTCACGTTCCACCTGCTCTTCAAGCGGCTTCAGCTCATCACGCACAAATGCCCGGATGGTCGACACAAGAAGGCGTTGTTCCTCGGTCAGGCCAAAATCCATCAAAAACATCCCTTCGTTGCGCCACCATCCACGCTGATGCCGGTACCATGGATATGCCGCGCCTCGTCACCGCACAGAAACGCGACAAGCGCAGCGGTGTCTTCGGGCTTGCCCAGACGGCGGATACCCTCACCGCGCATGCGTTCAGCACGCACCTCATCAATGGTCTTGTTTTCATGTCTGGCGCGGTCCGCCAGCAGCTGTTGCAGACGATCAGTCTCGGTCTGCCCCGGGCTGACCCAGTTCACATTGACATTATCCATCAGCCCCTGGCCAGCCAGCGCCTTGGAGAAGTTGGCAAGTGCCGCATTCACCGCTCCGCCCACCATAAAGCCGGGATCGGGGGTGCGCGCCGCACCGCCAACAATCATCACGACATTGCCGTTGGCAGCTGTCAGCGATGGCCAGAACAGCCGGGACAGGCGAACGGCAGCATGAAACTTCAGCGCAAAACCGTCCTGAAAATCGGCATCCGGCTGGTCGGGAAACACCCCGCCTTTCGTTGCGCCGGCGCTATGCACAAGAATATCGCAGCCGCCATGAGCGTTGCCATGCGCATCAAATGCAGACTGGCATCCCGCCACAGTCCGCAGGTCCGATGCATGTCCGGCAACCTTGCCAGCCGCTGTCTCGCTGATCGTTGCCATCGCGGCCTCTACATGGGCCAGATTTGACCCGCTGATCGTGACATCCGCACCATCACGCGCCAGTCTGTTTGCAATCGCCAGACCGATGCCCCGTGATCCGCCCGATATGAAGGCGGTCTTTCCACTCAATGATGCCATTTCTTTCTGTCCTGCTCGTTCTGTCCGGTTAGCCCGTTTCGGTGTCCGGCGGCTTGTCCACATAATGCGATTCAACACCTGTCACCAGCGCATGCAGCGCGCGCAGGGTTGGCACGTTCAGTCCCGCCTCATCAGCCAGCTCCAGCGGTCGTCCATAAATGAATTCGACCTCGCTTGGCCGTTTTGCCAGCAGATCAAGGCAAAGAGATGATTTGTTGTCGCCTGTTCCGCCAGGCGCTGTCATCAATGCCAGCCCGTCAATGACTGTCTGTTTGTCCAGCATCACACCCTGTGAATGGGCAATCGAGATCGCCTCATCCAGCGCGGTCAGGCAGACCTGCTTGATTGCCCCGATGTTCAGCGCCTTGGTGCTGGTCAGGTTTGTAAGGCCTGACACCGCGCTCATCGTCATATTCCCAAGCAGCTTTTTCCAGATGTCTGTCCGGATGTCCGCACTTGCCCGTGTTTCAAGACCGGCGGCGCTAAATCGGGCCGCGATATCACTGGCGCGCTGGGACATGCCGCCACGCCATTCGCCGATACAGGACGGCACCCGGTCAAAATCATGGATGAAGCCTGGCCCCTGCCGTGCCCCGGCCATTGAGGTCAAGCCGCCAAAAACATTCTCGACGCCCAAATGTCTTGCCAGAATATCTTCATTGCCAAGACCATTCTGAAAGCTGACGAACACTGTCTTTCCATTGGCGAGATGCTGCATCGACTGCGCCGCTGCCTCGGTTGATGTTCCCTTGCATTGCACCAGCACCACATCCGCCTGATCAATCTTCGACACATCATTCTCGACAGCTATCTGCTGATAGCGATCACCGCCAAGCCCGGAGATATGCAACCCGTTGCGACGGATCGCATCGACATGCGCGCTGTCCGTATCGACCAGCGTCACATTGAGGCCGCCATTCGACAGGATCGCGCCAAACAGCGCGCCCATACCGCCGGCACCGACAACGACAACACGCAGCGTCTGGTCAGTCATCCCATCCTCCACGAATTATGTCGCCCGATTCATATCTGTCTTGTCCGGTTTCCATTCTCATATTCCGCGCTGATGCCTAAAACCGCAGTTCGATTGTGCCAAGCACACCAAAATCGGCATGCACCACATCACCGACGCCAAAGGGTTGCGGCACCGAGGCCGCGCCTGTTGAAATAAAGTGGCCTTCTTCAAGAACCTCACCCCGATGCGCAAGATGGTTCACCAGATCAGCTGCTGCCTCGGCAGGAACGCACCGCATGTCGCCCAGAAAATTATCGGCTGGCGCACCACCACTCACCCGCAAGTCGATGCGGTGATTCTGAAAATCGATATGCTGCCAGTCTGTAACCGGATCACCGAATACAAAGCCGATCCCGCCGCCATTGTCAGCGATTGTCATCAGTGAATTTTCAGCCTTGCTGGCACCGTCCATCTGGTATCGGTTGCCAATCAGTTCTATCGCCGGATGCAGCACCATGATCTCTGCCATCTCACCCGACGTCCATGGCGTGTCGCGAAGATGCGGCGTTGCGGTCAGACGAAAGGCAAATTCAGTCTCGGCCCTGGCTTTGTGATAATGGCCAATCTGCAGATCATGGCGCGGACCAATATGTGTTCTGGATGCAATAATACGCCCGGGGATCACATCATCATGACCATCCAGCTGGCGCATCTTGTGGCTGGTGGCTCCAACCTTCCAGCCGGCCAGCGCCTCTCCCAGTTTTTGGAACATCAGATCCTGTGCCAGACAGGCCTGCGCCCGGTCAGCGGGCACCAGTGCCCGGTCGACAGCCACCAGATTGCCCGGCCGATGCCAGGCATCAGCAAGCATTGCCGCCAGTTCCTCTATGGCACGTGTTGGCTGGTCAGCCATATCCCCTCCCGACACGTCTTGCGAAGCGCGTCTTCTGCCAGCAAGCCAACAGCAATGCAGGGCATCCTTAAAGGGCAAAAATGATGGAAACCCCTCACCTGCGGCGCGGTATGCAGGCAGGTCTAGTCGGCTCTGTCCGCGCGCGGCAGATTCTCTGAGGTATAAAGCTGGAAATCAACGTCGGCCACAGTCTTGCGCGACACGTAACCATGCTCGCGTGCGATGAAATCAACTGCCTTGGAAACCTGTTGCATGGGGTTGGAGTCGATCACCATATCAATCAGCCCTGATCGCAGATTGCTGATCGCATGCGGGCTGAGATCATGGGTGATCTTGGCAAGTGACCGGATTACCTGTTCCTGCATGCCGGCTTCGATCACCCTTTCGGCGAAGGCATCATTGAACGGGCTGTACAGCACGCGGATATCATCTTCATCTGTCAGCAGCTGTATCAGCTGTGATAACGCAACCGGCATGTTTGACGGCGGCGTGAACACCAGCAACCTGTCTTCAGCGTCTCTTTCCTCAAAGAACCGCGTGAAACCGACAAGCCTTTCAAGCGGTGCGCGAACACCGGTTTCCGGCGTTACCGCCAACACACGCCCGCCCTTTCGGCAAATGGCCTCGCTGATTTTAGCGGCCGCCTGACCCGCATTTTCATTGTTGATTCCAACATAGGAATGCCGCCCGCTATCAGTGATATCGGTGCTGATGGTGACGATGGTTGTCTTGTCGGCAAGCTGTTGCACAACCTGTGCTGTCTGCGGCAAATCATTGGCAAACAGAATAATCCCGTCGCGGGAACCGGCGACAGTTGACAGGTGCGCGGAAAGTTTGTCCGGCTTGTCGACATCGATATGCGTGCGATATACTGTTACTGGCAGGCCGATCACCTCGGCCACTGTCTGCAGGGCTTCGTTCAGCCGCTCGTAATAGGCACTGTGATTGCGTGCAAACACCGCCTCGATCAGCAACCGGCGCTTGATCTCGGTCGGCAATATGCGTTTGGTGCCCAGCGTCTTGGCCGCCTCCAGAACGCGGCGCGTTGTCTGCTGACTGACACCCCCACGCTCGTTCAACACCCGGTCGACAGTTGCCATACCGACGCCGGCATGTCTGGCGATATCCTCAAGCGTTGTTTTGCGTAATCGCCGTGTCATCAAGCCGCTTTCTCGGGCACCTCGTCTTATTGCCTGATCTCGGCCGGACCCAACTCGCCGATGGAGGTGGTAAGCCTGTCACCTGCCTGGCCCTTTGCCGTCTGCGGTGATGGCACAGGCGTATCA
>ERZ802831.445-NODE-445-length-21457-cov-22.5468_pt1 | contig 21457 bp, 29 predicted proteins | sample MGYA00345655_ERZ802831 | MGnify/ENA primary metagenome ERZ802831 (study PRJEB30503, sample SAMEA104212376) | marine metagenome | biome: Westerlies Biome; feature: [SRF] surface water layer (ENVO:00010504) within the epipelagic zone...; material: water...
TTTCTGTGGCAACTATTGCATCGCTAACCCTGTCTGCCAAGTCGCAACTGTCTGGTAAGTCTCAACTGTCTGGCAACTCGCAATCTCCTGACCGTAAGGCACTGCCGGACATAAACATGGCCGCCGGACGATTATGTGAACTAATATCTGACGGCCTGACTGGCAGTTACAATGGCTGGTGCCCATTTACAAATCAGCTGGCGGCCTTACATTCAGGTCCTGAAGGGAACAAAAGACAATGCATCACAATACCGGCAGGCAGGACCTGCTGAATGCCATCGGCAACACACCCTTGATCCGCCTGAAAGCTGTCTCGGACGCGACTGGCTGCGATATTTATGGCAAGGCGGAATTCATGAATCCGGGCGGTTCGGTCAAGGACAGGGCAGCACTGGCAATCATTGAAGGAGCCGAAGCTGACGGTCACCTTGCGCCGGGGGGGATCATCGTTGAAGGCACTGCGGGCAATACGGGCATTGGCCTGACAATGGTCGGCAATGCCAAAGGCTATCACACGGTGATCGTCATGCCTGAAACACAAAGTCAGGAAAAGAAAGATGTGCTGCGCCTGTTCGGGGCAGATTTGCGGCTTGTGGCGGCAAAGCCCTACAAGGACCCTGGCAACTATGTGCGCTATTCGGAACAGCTGGCAAATGAACTGGCCGCGAACCATGATGGCGGTGTGCTGTGGGCCAACCAGTTCGACAATACGGCAAACATGCTGGGCCATTATCAGACAACCGGGCCTGAAATCTGGCAGCAGACAGATGGCCGGATTGACGGATTCACCTGTGCTGTGGGGTCAGGCGGCACCATTGCCGGTGTTGGTAAATTTCTGAAAGAACAGAACCCCGAAATACGGATAGCCCTTGCCGACCCCGAAGGATCTGCACTCTGGCATCACTACATGCATGGAGAATTGAAGGCAGACGGCAATTCCATTTCCGAGGGTATTGGTCAGGGACGGATCACGGCAAATCTTGCCGAGGCACCAATCGATACGGCGTTTCGCCTTGCCGATGCCGATGCCTTGCCGCTGATCTATGATCTGATGGTCAATGAAGGGTTGTTCATGGGCGGGTCCACTGCCATCAATATTGCGGGCGCGGTTGAACTGGCGCGTGAAATGGGGCCAGGTCACACGATCGTCACGATCCTGTGTGACAGTGGTCAGCGGTATCAGTCAAAGGTGTGGAACCCCGATTTTCTGCGGTCCAAAGACCTGCCGGTTCCAGCCTGGATGGAGGCATGACATGACATCACCATTGGTGACAGCTGACTGGCTGCGCGACAACCTTGCCGACGTTATTGTGTTTGATGCCGGATATCATCTGCCGACTGTGGACCGTGATCCGGTTGCCGAGTTTGAGGCTGCCCATATCCCGGGTGCGACGCACTTTGATATCAATGCGATTGCCGACCAGTCAAATCCCCTGCCCCACATGGTGCCTTCAGCTGATGAATTTGCTGTGGCGATGCGGGCGCTTGGTGTAAGCAGCGACAGCCACGTGGTGTTCTATGATGATTCGGCGATCAAGCCTGCCACCCGCGGATGGTGGATGATGCGGCTGTTCGGGCATGACAGGGTATCGGTTCTTGATGGTGGTCTGGCAGCGTGGCGTGGCATTGATGGCCCGCTTGAAGCAGGCGGGGCCTCCCCGCGTGCGCCTGGCAATTTCGTGGCAAAACCTTCGAACGGTGCTGGCGTGACCGATTATACCGCGATCGTCAGCGCAATTGGTGATGGTGAATTGGGGCAATTGCTTGATGCACGTGCCGCCGCACGTTTTGCAGGCAGCGCCCCCGAGCCCCGCGCCGGGTTGCGTTCAGGTCATATTCCGGGATCAAAAAACCTGCCGTTTGACCAGTTGCTGGATGATGATGGCAGGTTTCTGGCAGAAGCGGACCTGCGGCAACGCTTTGCCGCTGCCGGCATTGATAGCCAGCAACGTGTGATTACCAGCTGTGGTTCGGGTGTGACGGCCTGCGTATTGGCACTGGGGCTTTGCCTTGTCGGCAATGATGATGTCAGCGTGTATGACGGGTCCTGGACCGAATGGGGTGCCAGCAAGGCCTCGATCGAAACCGGCGACGGCTGACGCGCCGGGCACCGCCAACCCCTCCATCTGGCCGCCCTAACCTGATTAGCCTGCCCTCGCTAATATGTGGAGGTCTGGACGGGGTAGCCAGTTTAGACCGGGACTGGACAGCTCTAGTGATTCAGGATCTGGCTCAGGAACAGCTTTGTGCGATCGTTCTTCGGTTTGTTAAAGAATGTTTCCGGATCATTTTCCTCAATGATCTCACCCTCATCCATAAAAATCACTCGGTTGGCGACCTTGCGCGCGAAACCCATTTCATGGGTCACGACAAGCATTGTCATCCCGTCACCAGCCAGTTCGATCATCACATCAAGAACTTCCTTGATCATTTCAGGATCAAGAGCTGATGTCGGCTCGTCAAACAGCATGATTTTTGGGCGCATGCAAAGGGCGCGGGCAATCGCCACACGCTGTTGTTGACCGCCAGAAAGTTGTCCCGGATATTTCAGTGCCTGCTCAGGAATTTTAACCCGAGCCAACAAATCCATGGCAATCTCCTCGGCATCCTTGCGCGGCATGCGGCGCACCCAGATTGGCGCAAGCACGCAGTTTTCAAGTATCGTCAGATGCGGGAACAGATTAAAACTCTGAAAAACCATACCGACGTCGGATCTGATAGTTTCGATATCTTTTAGGTCGCTTGTCAGGTCAGTTCCGTGAACATTGATTAAGCCCTGCTGGTGTTCTTCAAGCCTGTTAATACAGCGGATCAAGGTTGATTTGCCTGATCCCGAAGGGCCACAAATGACGATCTTCTCTCCCTGCGCAACCTCAAGATCAATGTCTTTGAGGGCGTGGAAGTTGCCAAACCATTTGTGCATTGCCTCGATACGGATGACGTTTTCGCCAGTCGGTTTTTTTGCCATTGTATTTTCCTAGAACTCTATTTTTTCTGAAACTTGTTTTCAGTGTCGAGCTTACGTTCCAAATAGCCCGAATAAAGGCTCATACCATAGCAAAGGAAGAAGAAAATCACTGCTACAAAAAGATACATTTCACGATGCAATCCAGCCCAATTCAGATTAGTCAAAGCCGCTTTGCCCATGCCAAGGAGGTCAAACATTCCGATAATAAGCACCAGAGTTGAGTCTTTGAATAGGCCAATGAAAGTGTTCACAATCCCAGGGATTGATATTTTCAGAACCTGCGGCATGACAATTAAATACATCGTTTTCCAGTATGAAAGGCCAGCTGCGTTAGCTGCCTCTACCTGGCCCTTTGGAATGCCAGCGATGCCGCCGCGGATCACTTCGGCCATATAGGCTGATGCGAACAGTGTGACCATGATCAGAACGCGCACAAGCAGATCAAATGTTGTTCCTGGCGGCATAAAATAGTTCAGCATGGTCGATGCGATGAACAGCAACGCAATAAGGGGGACACCACGGATAAACTCGATAAAAACAACTGACAGTATTTTAACAACAGGAAGGTCTGAAGTCCGACCGAGCGCCAGCAAGATTCCCAAAGGTAAAGAAAAAGCAATTCCAGTAACGCCAATTATTAGAGTAAGAGCGAGGCCTCCGATATCCTGAGATGATATAGGTGGCAATGCAAACCACCCAAAGATCAGCCAGCCAGCGATAAAAGGATACAGAGCTGTAAAGATAAATAAGGGCTTTCGAAAAGGCACTTTATCAAACAGAACCGGGCTAATCGCTACGAACAAAAAAACAAAGGATAAGTTAACGCGCCAAATTTCCGTTTCAGGGTAGAAGCCGTAGAGCAGCTGATTAAGCCGGACAGACGCAAATGCCCAACAGGCTGCTGACCCAGGGGATTCCATTAATTCCCAGCATTCCGCACGGTTCGCTGCGACAAAGATTGCATCAATGAATGCCCATTGCACAAAGCCTGGCAGAATGATGTAAAGCACATAAACCGCCAGTATCGTAAAAATTGTATCCGCTGGTGTGGCAAATAAGTTTTTCCGACACCAGCCAATCAACCCCACTTCCGAAACTGGAGGCGGTAGATCAGGATGCGTACCACGAGCGTATGATTTTTCCCTCATCATATCAACGAGCCTTAATTTTCAGCCGATAGTTCAGAAGATTCATCATGCCTGAAATGATGAGCGACAGGCAGAGATACATGCTCAAGACAATGACCATGGTCTCGACTTCCTTTCCAGTCTGCATCAGCGATATTGTGCCAATAGTGGCCACAATATCAAAATAACCAATTGCGACAGCCAGTGATGAATTCTTTGTCAGATTGAGATAGTTGCTTGTCAGCGGGGGTATGATAAGTGGAAGCGCCTGCGGAATAATCGCCAATTGCAATGTCCTGTTTGGTGTCAGACCAAGCGCATAGGCTGCTTCACGCTGGCCTTTGTGGATGGCAAGGATGCCGCCACGTACAATTTCAGCAATGAAACACGATGTGTAATAGGACAACGCCAGCCATAGAGCCAGATATTCAGGCTTCAGGGAAACACCGCCTTTGAAATTGAAACCCTTCAGAACCGGATAATCCAGATCGATCGGGCTGCCCATCGCGAAGAAGGTTAGAGTTGGCACAATAAAAACGATGCCGACCGATGACCAGAAGACAGGAAAAATTTGCCCGGTTTCACGTTGGCGTTTGCGGGCCCATCTAGACAGCACAAAAATCGCGCCAATCGCAAGCAACAAAGACAGAAAGACAATCCCAGACCCATCACTGAGCACCGGCTTTGGCACATACATGCCACGGTTACTTATGAAGGCTGTGTCAAACACCGAGATCGACTGTTTTGGCTTGGGAAGGATGTGGATGATCACGCCGTAGAGGAATAGGATATGCAGCAACACCGGCACATTACGGTTGAATTCGATAAAAACCTGCGAAATGCGGCTGACCAAAAAATTGCGTGACAGACGCATCACGCCAAGTGTAAAGCCGAGAATTGTCGCAAGAATAATGCCACTAATTGCAACCAGCATTGTGTTTGTAAGCCCAACCATTGCGGCCCAAAAGTGCGACTTTGACGGCCCGTAATCTATAAACGGCTGAAAAGTAATGTCATAACTTGTTGGTAGATTAATGAAATCGAAAGAGATTTCTTTCCCAATTGCAGATAAATTAGTTAATAAATTTTCGCCAATTTTTAAAAAAATTCCAAAAACTAAAGTGACCACGATTATTTGTGTGACCACTGATCTGACTTCACGGTTGTATACAAAGCGCCTTAAGAAACCGCGTTGGTATTGCATTTGGGAATCAACTGACATGGTAGTGGGCCTAGTCCGTTAGGTATTAAAGTTCGCTCAATAGCCACCAAATCACATAAAAAGAAATGAGGCACTGCGGATTTTCTCCGCAGTGCCTTTATTTCATTCAGAATGGACCTAGTTGAACGGCGGTGAGTAAATCAAACCACCGTTTGTCCACTGCGCATTAACTCCGCGCTCAAGACCAACTGGCGTGTTTACACCAATGTGCCGCTCAAAGATTTCGCCATAGTTACCAACCTGTGTGATTGCTCTTTTGAGGAAATCTTTATCGAGACCAAGCATGCCTCCAAGATCTGTGTCATCAAGACCCAACATCCGGACAATTTGTGGATTTTTGGTATCTGGTCCAAAACTACCAACATTCGCTGAGGTGATGCCCATTTCTTCTGCGGAGATTAGTCCATAAAGAACCCAGCGCACAAGATCTGCCCACGCGTCGTCGCCCTGACGCACAGCTGGCCCAAGTGGTTCCTTAGAAATAATTTCAGGCAGGATTACCCAATTACTCGGATCGGACAGCGCAGACCGCTGGGCGGCGAGTGCTGAGGCGTCAGTTGTCATCACGTCACAACGGCCTGATTCCAAACCTTCACGAGTCTCATCAGATGAATTCGCTGGGATGGCTTCATAAGACATCCCGTTGGAGCGAAAATAGTCAGAAAGGTTCAATTCTGTGGTTGTGCCAACTTGAACACAGACCGAAGCACCATCGAGCTCGAGAGCCGAGTCAACTGTGTCTTTCGCCACCATGAAACCCTGTCCATCGTAATAATTCACACCAAGAAATGTGAGCTTCACATCTACATCACGACGAAAAGTAATAGTCGTGACTCGATACAGCAGATCACCTTCCCCAGAGTTTAGCATCGTGAAACGGTTGGATCCAGTTGTCGACACGTACCTCACTTTGTCCGCATCTCCGAGCACTGCTGCTGCAGTCGCACGGCAAAAGTCAACATCGAAACCCTGCCATTTTCCGCTATCATCTGGATTGGAAAATCCAGGTGTGCCTGTTGAAACGATGCAATTCAGCACTCCGCGTGCCTGTACATCTTCCAGAGTGCCAGCCTGTGCCGAACCAACCATGGTCACAGCGGCGAGGCCAGCAATCGCATAGACGATTTTTTTCATCTTTTTCATCCCTGCTTTAATATGATGATTATTGCAATTTAGTTCTGACGGTCTTTCGCAGTCCTGAACTGAATTTACCTAATAGCATTAAACAACAAAACAAAAGGATTTTGTTATTCAAATTACCATAACTGCTAAATGTTGAGTTAGTGATAAAATAATATTACATACTTTTGTAATTTTATATAACTTAATTTCAAAATGGTAGAATGATCAGTATAAAAGACCAAATAATGACATTGTTACGGACTTGGGGTTATTGCGATGGCCTGAGAATCGAAGGCGACGCAAATGAAACAATAAATGACGTAATTTACGAAACCCCCTGTTGTCATTGCAGAACACGTGGCCGTTCGAAAAAATTAGGTTTTGCCCACGTCAAATCAATTACATAGCTTTGAGCATGTTTAAAGTTTTAAAAATTTTAAAACAAAATATTTTTTGCGTCAGGACGAAGTTTTCCTTCCCAGATCCTCTATATTGGTTTTGACATAATCATACCGTGGTGTTTTTTGATTAATCCGGCAATGCGGCCCGTTTAATAGCAACAGAGCTTCATAGTTTTGACCAGGCGATTGAGACTGTCCTTCTGTTTGTGTAATTTGCGTTGGCTTGTAATTTTTACATTGCTTGTCAGTTCTATCATTCGTGATACGCTCAGGTCCAAGTCGGGGTAAGACAGGCCATCACGCAACAAAAAACAGACTCGCTCCCCGCAGATAACGCCGCGCTTTAGACGGTGAACTAATATCGGGGGGCGGTCCGTGCGACGGACCGGAAACAGTATGGCAGGCGATGCCTTTTTACGGTCCATAGAAACCAGTTTCAGAAATGCAATATCCTGCCTGAATGCGGTCAATGCTGATGATTCTGTCGGTGATGATCTGGCGACCAAGATCATGGTCGCGAATTCAACCTATGTTGTGCGTTTCGGTGTTCGTCTGCGCGACAAGGTCCATACATTCACCGGCTATCGCTCGGTCCATTCTGAACATTTTGAACCAGTCAAGGGCGGCATTCGCTTTGCACCAGACGTCAATCAGGATGAGGTCGAGGCCCTTGCCGCGCTGATGAGCTATAAATGCGCCCTTGTCGAGGTGCCGTTTGGCGGGGCAAAGGGCGGGCTGATCATCGACCCGCGGGACTGGACAACGAATGAGCTGGAACGCATTACCCGCCGCTTCACGCAAGAACTGGCCAAACGCGACCTGATCCACCCGTCACAGAATGTACCCGCCCCTGACGTTGGCACCAGCGAGCGCGAAATGGCATGGATGGCGGATGAATACAAACGTCTGCATCCGGCTGAACTGAATGCCTGGGCATGTGTGACCGGCAAGCCTGTCTCAAAGGGCGGTATTGCGGGCCGGACCGAGGCAACAGGCCGCGGTGTTGAGTATGCGTTGCGTGCGTTTTTCGATCATCCGCGCGACGTGGCGAAAAGCGGAATGCCGCCCGGCCTGAAGGGCAAGCGGGTTATCGTTCAGGGGCTTGGCAATGTCGGCTATCACGCCGCGCTGTTTCTCTCGCAAGAGGATGGCGCGCTGATCACACATGTTCTTGAACGTGACGGCGCGGTGGTCAACCAGACCGGCATCGATATCGCGGCACTGCGCGCACATATCTTTGAGACCGGCAGTGTTAGCGGGTTCGACGGCTATGTGAAAAGCGGGATGGAGATGCTCGAGGCTGACGCCGATATTCTGATCCCTGCCGCGATGGAACATGTCATCACCGAACAGAATGCAGACCAGATCAAGACGCCGTTGATCATCGAAGCGGCGAACGGTCCGGTTTCTGCCGAGGCCGATGTAATCCTGCGTGATCGCGGCGTGGTCATCATCCCTGATCTCTATGCCAATGCGGGCGGCGTGACCGTCAGCTATTTTGAGTGGATCAAAAATCTCAGCCGTATCCGGTTTGGCAGGATGCAGCGCCGTGCCGAGGAAAACAGGTTTGGCGCCCTTGTTGAGGGGATGGAGATGATGACCGGCGGCACCTTTCCGCCGGCTCTGCTGGACAAGGCCATGCGCGGCGGCTCGGAGATCGATCTGGTGCGATCGGGCTTGGAAGACACCATGCGTAACAGCTATCAGGTCATCAGCGATGTCTGGAACCGTGAGGCCGTAGCTCCCGATCTGCGAACAGCGGCGATGATGGTTGCTGTTCGGCGTATCGCGCAAAGCTATCAATCTCTGGGGCTGTAAATCTGCCTTTGGGGTGATCCAAAAGAACTGTTCACTGACATTTGTATCTTAACACCCACAAAATCAAACATGCGGGTTGCAAGCAGAGGGCCATGAGCCACGCATTCACCGCTGTATGTAAACTACGGCAGCCGGATCACCACCGGCATATCCGAACTTGTCTATGACAAGCTGCTGGAGGACCCAGAACTCGCGCCGTTCTTTGTTGATGTTGACATTGACGCGCTGCGCGAACATGTGGCGGACTTCCTTGGCGTTGTTACCGGCGGGCCCGATATCTATCGCGGCCGCGATATCCGTGATGCTCATGCGGCCTATCACATCACGAATGCGCATTTTGACAGGCTGTTGACCCATATTCTTGCGGCGGCCCACGAAGTGGGTCTGGAGGAGGAGGATACGCAGACATTGCTGGATATCATCGCCGCCACGCGCGCCGATGTGGTGACACGCTAGCCCCTGAATTCTGCCAATGCGGCGTGGAAGACGAGCGAGTGGCGGAAGGCCACCTCGTCAAGGTCGGTACCATACCCGCCGCCAATCACAGTGGCGACCGGCACGTCCCTGCCCCGAAAATGCCGCAACACCATCATATCACGCGCGCGAATGCCATCATAGCTGAGATCCAGCAGCCCCAGCCGGTCATCGCTGTGCACATCCACGCCGGCATCATACAGCACCAGATCGGGTTTAGGACATAGAACTGTCAGCCGATCCAGCGTGTCTGACAGGGTGGCAAGATAGGCCGCATCACCGTTGCCGCGCTCAATCTCGACATCAAGATCACTGGCGGCCTTCCGCGCCGGATAGTTTTTGCCGCAATGCACCGAGCAAGTGAAAATTTCATCATGCGTTTGCAGGATCCGTGCGGTGCCATCACCCTGATGCACATCACAATCAAGAATCAACACCCGCCGCACCGCGCCTTCACGCCGAAGCCGCACCGCTGTATAGGCCAGATCATTGAAGACGCAGAACCCGGCGCCATGCGCAAAATGGGCGTGATGGGTGCCGCCGGCCGCATGGCATGCCAGCCCGAATTCAAGCGCCTTTCGCGCCGCCAGCAAGGTGCCATTCACCGCCAGAAATGACCGGTTGGCGAGAACCTGGCTCCATGACAGACCCAACACCCTGAGGGATTCACGATCCAGCGTACCATCGGCAATGGCGGCGATGTAACCGGGGTCCTGCGTGATTGCCAGATCAGTTGGCAGCGCCGGTTCAGGCGTGAGGCGTTCGAATGCACCCAGAACGTCATCGCTTTCAAGACGGGCGACAATGCGGCTGAACTTTGTTGCCGGAAAGCGGTGCCCGTCGGGCAGCGGAATATCATAATCGGGGTGTGAAACAAGACAGAGCATCAAGGCCGCCACAACTGAATACCGGAACCTGATTGCAGATGGTTATCGCCAGCGGTGGGGGCAATGGTTTGTGGGTTGTTTCGCCTCACGGGTATAGCCTGATGGATAGAGCCTGACGGTTATCTAGCTGGCTTCGCGCGACAGCATCAGTCGGAATTGTTCCACCTTGTCCCAATTGCGGGCAATAAAGGGCTGACGTTCCTTGACAATCTTGTCCTGATCGGGCGCAATCCCGTCATCCGCACTGGCTGTAAGCGCCGGTATAGCCATCCCCGGTATAGCCATGTTGAGTGGCATGTCGGTATTGGCTGCACCTGTCTCTGGTGTGCTGGCGGCAACGGTCTGTTGTGGCGGAAATTCGGCTGATCCGAATTCGGGCTCGATGGCCATTTGAATTGTTTCACCCGAAAGCGGCAAGCGCCGATTACCCGCGGGCATCACGTCGGCAGTGGCGACTTGTGTCATTTCCGGTGTGTTGCTGTCATCACGCGAAGCCAGAAAGGTTTCCAGTTCGGCCAGAACGCGGGCGTGATACTGAACATTCTTGGCCGGATCAGATGAATGGTAATGTTTTACAGCGCCATCCCAGCTTTGATGCGCGGCAAACAGATCAAGCAGAAAGCTGGCAGCGTAATCAGCGTTCTGCACCGGGTCGAGCATATCCGCCAGTTCAAAGAACCCGTCCATATGCCATTTCGTATTCACTTGCATGCAGCCGACATCGACACTGTGGTCGCCTGCATCAACTGCCGCCTGCAAATAATCAAAGGCGGCCTGCCGCGTATCGAAGAACAGCCCCTCACCCGAATCATTCAGCGTCCATGTCCAGGGCATGTATTCACCAGTCACGGTTTTGCGCCCGGACTCAACCCGCGTGATGCTCTGCATCAGACCTTCGGGGATCCCGTGCTGAATTTCGGCGCGCCTGGCCTCGGCAAGGCAAATATTGTCGATCGAGGGCACATTATCTGCCGTCGCCGCCAAAGACTGTGGCATCTGGAAAGCCAGGAAACCCGCAAGCGTGATGGCAGCCGGGGTGATGGCAGCTATCTTTGCACCAACAATGGTTTTTGCTGGCGCGGGGGCAACAGAATGATCAAATGGATGATCAGGTGGATTTGTCAGCAGCATATGTTTCATGCGCGATTGCCAGCAAGTTTTATGCCATAATCCATGGCCTCGGCGCGCCGTACACATCATCATCCGCATGTGCACAACATCCGGGCGCACGACAAAGCAGAGACAGGACGGGATGAGGTAACAGAAATGACCATGCATCTTGAAACCGACAGGCTGGTGATAAACCGTCTGACCAAAGATGACCTTGATGCCCTCGCCGCCATTGAGGCCGATCAGCAGGTACGCCGCTATATTGACGGCAAGGTGATGTCGCGCGCGCAGACAGCCGACTATATCGATATGATGCTGGCGTCATATGCGGATAATGGCTATGGCCGGTTCGCTGTCAGGATGAAGGCCGACGGGCAGCTGGCCGGGCTTTGCGGGTTCATCGATGAGGATTATGGCATAGATTTCGGCTATCGTTACGCGCGTGCCTGTTGGGGCCACGGCATCGCGACCGAAGCTGGCCGTGCGGTGCTGGATTACGGGTTGAAGGAGCTGGCTTTGCCTGAAGTGGTGGGCATTGTCATTCGCGAACATACTGCTTCGATTGCCGTACTGGAAAAACTGGAATTACAGTTCGTTGAAAACACAGAATATATGGGCTTTCCGATCGTAAAATACGTGAAATCACGTCCCTAAATCGCTGTTGCAAAATAAAGATGACGGCATATCAGACGGCGGATGGCGGCGCCATACTTTTGCTGCCAGCTTGCCTGACCGTCCTCATAAGCGGCATCACCACGAAGCGCGCGCAACCCTGTCTGCTGACTGTCTTCGGCAGCGATCATCCGCGCCAGTGAGGCAGCGAATTCCGCTGTGATATCCAGCTGCCGGTCAAGGCGCCATCCCGTGGCCGCCAGCATTTCGGGATATGGTTGATCACCGGCGCAGAATTCAGGCGCAGCTTCGATGGCGGATTGCAATGCACCGCCATCAAGGCCGGGCGCAATGCTGATGACGGAAAACGCCATTCGCCCGCCATCGCAAATCACCCGCCGGCATTCAGCCAGCGTTTCCCGTTTTTTCTGCAAACAGCACAGTACGTCACTATGGCTGATTGCCGTCAGGCTGGACGTTGGCAACGGCATGTCGGCAGCATCCCCCTGAACCGTCTGCACCCGTGCATCGACCCCGTCTGCAATGGCGCGTTCGCGTGCGATACGCAGCCCGCTTTCAGGCAAATCCAGCAAGGTCAGATGACAGCCCGTAACATCGGTAAAATACAGGCCCGGCCAGCCTGCACCTGCCCCGACATCCAGCAACCTGTCAGCGGCGGACAGCGCAAGGAAGTCCAGCATCTGATCGCTTTCGTCGCGCGTTGTCCAGCTGATGCCAACATAGCCGCAGCCGCAAACATCATTTGTCACGGCCTGAACAATCGGGTTGCGCGCCGCTTCATAATCGGCGTCCAGCCGCGCCGTCTGGGCCTGTTCCTCGGCGGTTCGCATGGTGGCTAGCCCGCCGGTCTGATTGCACTGCCATGGCAGAACAACTGCGGATGGCATATCATCCTTGATGGACCCTTTCGGCAAGCTCCGCGTTGTCATCCACATCCAGTGGCGGGTAAACGCGCTTGTCATCCGAGTTCCGATAGAATGATGTGAACCGGTGCATTTCGTAACAGACGGTATTGATCAACTTGTCGAGACCGATGTCAGCAAGTTCGGCGTGGATATCCTCTTCGGATTCGGCCTGCCAGTGGCAAAAGAAGAACTCGTCCGTGCCAAGCCATTCCTGACGGCATTTGGCGCGTGGCAGCGAATCACCATAAGCAGCCCATTCCTTTTCCGTCGCCACCTCTTTGGGCGGCGTGCAATATTCGCGGCGTGCCTCATCAGAAACAAACGTATGGATCGCCATCCAGTTTTTTATGGCCATAACAACACCTCAACCCGGAACCCTGAACCGCCTAACCTTATCAAAAGTTTGTGCTGGACAGAAGTCGTCAAATGAAGCTGGATGAAGGGATACAGAAACTACTGGCTTGGTCAGCACGAATTCGGGTGCTAGGCTTTGAGTGGCGTGACTGCACAGGTCAGAACCTGTTGATGTGAGCAACCTGACCCGGTCCTGCCATCGCCGGTTTCCGTTTGACGGATTTGACGTTGCCGGGCCTTTGCGAATTTCGCGTTCTAGATGTTTTTTTGGTTTCATGAGGCCGGCCGAGTGTCCGATATCAAGTTCACAAGCTATACCACAGCCGATTTCAGAAACGATCTGGACCTCGACATGTTCATCGATGCGGTTGAGCGGTCTGCACCAATCTGGGTCGATGAGATGAAGGGCCGTGGCTTGCTGAAATTCAGCATCAACCGCGTCTGGAACAAGGGCGGAGCCTTTCGCATGATCATGACATATGAACATATGAACAAAGTGGCATATGAGGCGAGTGTCGCATTTATCGAAACGACCTTCGGCTGCAGCAAGGAATGCCAGAAATATCCGGAGTAGAAAAAATCTTGGCCACGCGCTGCTTTGTAGTGATGGAAACCTGATTACAGCGGGATTGTGTGGTTGTGCCGCAGGCTGGCGCGAAGGGAGAGTGAAATGACAAATGTTTCGATGATCAATTATTCCACGCGTGACTTTGCAACAAAGGAACAGCTGGAACTGTACCTGCTGCGTCAGGAAAAGGCCTTCACGCCTGAAGTGATCAAGCTGTTCACCGATGCCGGCATGCTGCGCCGTGTCGTGACGCAAATCTGGAACAAGGAACAGGCGCACCGCGTCGGCATCATCTTTGAATATCGTGATCAAGACGCCTACAAGGCCTGCCAGAGTCTGCTTGAGGAGCATTATCTGCCAGCTGTTGAAGGGCTGACAACAAAGGTTGTGGGGTCGCGCGGCATCATCGTTCACGAATTCGTTTCAGATAATTTTGATGACTGATCTAAGACCGTCTTGCCTTTGTGGCAGGACATAGCATGCGAAATGGCCGGCTCTTCTTTGCCAATCACGCACGCACCCGCCTCACCATTTTCGAATAAGCATGCCGTGCACACTCGCGTGAACACTAACCCGAATGGACTGCAACGATGCTTCATCACCTCCTGAATGGCGTATTGCCGGTTTTTGGAATCGGTGCCCTTGGCTTCATCCTCGGATGGCGCGGCGTTTTCGATTTCAAGATGGCCATGGTGCTGAACAAATTTGTTATGTTCATTGCCATGCCGGCGCTGGCCTTTCAGCTGCTGGCCAACGCGCAGTTGGAGGAATTCAATTTCATTTTGCTTGGCGGGTATTTGTTCACCGAAGTGATCATGTACAGCCTTGGATTTCTGACAGCACGGATACTCTTCAAGACAGATGTGATGGAAGCGGCCCTTCTGGGATTGGCGATCACGCTGACCAACCACATTCTGTTCGTATTGCCGATTGCGACCACGCTGTTTGGAGAATCGGCAGTCGCACCGATGGTGGCAATCATATCCATGGACGGGTTGCTGGTGTTCAGCGGATCACTCATCCTGATGGATGTGCTTGCAAGCAAGGGCGCAACGGCAGGCCAGACCATCAGGAAAATTCTTCAAAATCCGCCGCTGATCGGCATTTCCCTTGGGCTGTTGGTCGGATTGCTGGGCATGAAGCTGCCAGCGGGATTCAGTGTGTTTGCCGACTTTCTGGGCGACACCGCCTCGCCGGTGCTGCTGTTTGCACTTGGCATCATCCTCAGTCAGAAAGCAGCCGTCACACGCCCCATGCTGCCGTTCTCCATAGCGGGTATGAAACTAGTGATTCACCCGGTCCTTGCGTTGATTGTCTTTGGGGGTGTCTTGCAACTGGCACCCGAATTGCGTAATCCCGGCGTTATGGTGGCAGCAGCGCCTTGCGGGGTAATGGCGTTCATGCTGGCGATGAATTACGGAGTGCGGGTGGATTCCATCTCGCGGGCCATTCTTTATTCATCAATCGGCTCGCTGGTTACGGTGACTATTGCCGCTGGGCTATAATTGACTGGTTTACGGCCTTTTTTAACTGGCGAAAACGCACCTTCCAGGCCAGATGTGCTTGCAGCAGCACGAGCACCCGTTGAATCAGCTTACTAATAGGGATCACAGCGATGCAGGTCCGCATGTTCGACGGCCTTGGTCCGCAATTCCATGTTACGCGCCGCTGACGGGGCTGTCATAATGTCTAGAAATGCCTGATGCGAGGGATACCAAATTCCTAATGCCTCATGGATATGCTGCGTGCCTACCAGCGTTCCCTGTATGTTTGTTCGCCATAATATCCGGCCACCAACTTCGGCAACCAGCTGGTCCAGCACTGTCATATATTCACGATAAACTGCCCCGTCAGGATAGCCTGCTTCTGGCCCATAACGGTTCAGGTTCAGCATCAATACAGGGCCGTCCTCGTTGCTTGCCGCAAGAGATTTAAAAACCGCCAGTTCGTCAAGGTTCATATTCGGCAGATCTGCCATCATTATCTCCAGCTAATAACGCTCCGACTTATTGCCACTCAACATTTTCTGACCGGTCAGTCTCAGAGCAGGACGATTTTTGACCGCTTACAAGTCCACAAGTTTGTTTTTGTTTGACCCTATATTTGTATCGAACATACCTGAATGTAAAACGACTTTTCCTGAGCGGTGATTATTCACGCGCACAAGGATGCATGAATATTTGCCCCTTTTATTATTGTCCACTTTCCCTTTTCCGTTGACGATAGTGTCGCTCGCCAATCAACCGTCGATAGATTACCATTTACACCACATGTTATTATCGAGGTGTACTGATGTCAGACCAACCTTACCTGTCAATAGCCACAGCAACCTTCATGTCCGAAGCGGATTTTGAGGCCTTCAGGGCAAAAGCCACAACCTTCAGTTCAGAGAAGGCCCTTGCCTATCTCAAAGAAAACGGCCAGACGAATTTTTCGATCATCCGGGCGCATGATGATCAAACGGTGCGTGCGGTCGTCATCTGGGAATATGAGAACCAAGCTGCATGGGAACGTTGTCAGGAATATTGGAACAGCTGGTTCAAATATGAGGACAATTATATCGCCAAAGGCAGCTTTGTTCGGGGCAATCTTTTATTTGATTGGGATCAAGCTGGATGACGGCGATAAGACGTGCACTGAGTCAGCCAAAGGCAAGACCAGCAACATGCCAGCTAGCGGTGATCCCGTTTATGGCATACTGACTTGCATGGGTGCTATGATGTTAGCCAGCAGACCCGGAGTGAAATTTAATTTTCTTTCTTGCAAAATACGGAGGCCTGATAATTGAAAACCTGCAGCATCATAAGGTTCAAACCGAAAGAGGACTGTTACGAAGCTTTTGTCGAGGCGAGAAGAGCCAGATCAGAGGCGATGATTGAGCATCCAAACCGTGTCTCAGAATATACGCTTTTGGCAGGGGATGAGGTTGTATCGGTCACTATATTTAACGACGTGGATTACGTTATCAAGATGCAAGACATGGCTCTCGAATGGTTGGATCAGCACCGATATATGCTTGAGGAATATTCTAGCGCTGACAGACATACAATTGCGATTACCGGGTTGGTTGACGCAGAAGTACATAATTCTAGCAGTATATCTCGATAACACGTTGTCCAGGCCAACAGGTGCCCAGAGCTTGCTTGTTACCAAAGGCCAGGAAGTCATACTGCGCGTGATGTGCGAAGAATGGAAAACATAGGTCCAAGAATAATAGGTTCGAGAAGCATAGCTATACCGCGAGGGCTCGAACTGTCAAACTACAGATTACAAGTCAGTGGATAACCGGTAAATAACAGTATCGCCTTGTAAATTTCAGTATTAAATATACACGTAAATTAGGGGTTTATTGGTAATTCCTACCAAAAAGTTTAAGAAAAAATAAAACTTAGCCGAGGCTACATTGTAGCCTCGATAAAGCTCCAGATTGATGCAATTTAGCTTACCGGTCGGCAAAATAGAACATCCAAAGCGCTCACCCCCCTAGACACCAGATTAGGGTTTGGATCATCACTCGTGTCAATCTAACGTTTTTTTGAAATTAGCTTGAACACCCCTGAGGTGGCGGCTATCTCAGGTGACAGACACCCTTGGATGCTCAATTTGAAATACGTGTCTGAAGGCGAGTAGTTGAGTAGACAAACAAGCGCAATTAATAACTTTGACCAATCGAGTTAAGAGGACCCTTTAAATGGCCGAACCAAAGTTTACCAGCTTTACCACTGCTGATTTTATCAACGATGTTGATATGGAACTCTTCATTGACGCAGTTGAAAAGACTGCCCCTGTCTGGGTCAAGGAGATGAAGTCTCGCGGCTTATTAAAATTTAGCATGAACAGAGTGTGGAACAAAGGTGAAGTCTTTCGGGTTGTAATGACCTATGAATACAAGGATAGGGCCTCTTTTGAGGCTAACATAGCGTATCTAGAAGACACCTTTGGTAAAAACCCCGTCTTTCTGCAACTTGTCACGACGGCTAAATTTACCACATCCCGTTGTCTAGTGGTGATGGAGGTTTGATCTCCACTATTTTGACTGAACCTTTCAACAGGAAAAAACGCCCAGAATGAGCAAATGGACACAAGCCCCAGATGGCACTTACGTAGGCGGCAGCGAATGGGTCATGGCTCCAGATGGTACCTATGTAGGTGGTAGCGATTGGACGATGGCTCCTGATGGAACTTACGTCGGTGGGAGCAATTGGACTCAAGCTCCAGATGGCACCTATGTTGGCGGGAGTTCCTGGATTTTGGCACCAGATGGAACCTATGTTGGCGCAGATTGAAAGAAGGGCATTTGAGCAAAATCCTATCTACCTTCGAACGCGACTTGGCGCGAGATTTGGGTTGTGTCATTCTTGTCTCTAATGTTCGAGGTAGATGCTCTAAAGTTTGGAGGCCGAAATGTCATTAATGCAAAACTGGATTGAAGCGATGGCGGCAAAGGATATTGACGCAGCCATGGCAACTACGCACGAAGACATTCTCATGATTATGAATGAGAGGGTAAATGACCGATCCGATCTACAAGAGCATTGGTCACAGAGTATGAAAGAGGAAAATAATTTTTTTTCAGATTTCAACCTGAAGTTTGAAGATGAACACTGTTCCGCTGTTGATTTCAAGTTGGTTCAGGATGGCATCCATCTTCAATGTCGTATGACTTACCATATCAAAGATGAACTCGTTTATCGTGGGATAATTCTTGCGGAGCCAATCTAAATGACGGACTTAATGGCAACGATGACGCGGCTTGCATTTGACGAAAAGAATTATGACGAACTGGATAAATATTATCATCCAGATTTCATGTATGTACGCGAACTAGAGATGCTCGATTACGTTGAAATGAAGCGCCATGTCGTCGAGGATTTTGGAACAGGTCGTCAGCGTTCAACAAATCGAGCCACCCTTTTTGAGGATGAACTCACTGTCGTTTTTGATCACGACATTACACCGTTTGATGAAAATGGCAGACAGGCTGGTGAGGGGCATCGTGTGAGGCTTGTAACCCTCAAGCAGGAAGGGTTGATATGGCGGCAATTCCTTACCCGCGTAGCGCTAACCTAACTACCTACAATGGTTCTGATTAGATAACTCGAGCAGGCCAATTACTTGTTGCTCTTTTTCTCATGTTTGACGATCCGGTAGACCTAAGGCTGCAGGTATTTCTCTACAAGCACCTTCTTCGTTAGCTGCATTTTAGTTGCTTGGACGATGTCGACTGTGTCTTGCAAACGATTGGCTCCGAGATTGGTTGCTTATTCGCAGATGCGGACAATACCCCTTTTTTATCTTCCAATATGTTTCCTTGGTTTTGCCCTAATTAGATCACGACTCTGGTTATGGATGACGGTTAGACACGCTTTTTCATGTGTTTCCTCCCTAAACTCGGACCGGTGAAAGCCGGTCCTTTTTTGTTCAACAAATGCCCGCTTCTGATCCTGAATATCTGTGGCGGATATACCTCTGGACTAAGAGGTTGCTCATGTCTGACAATGCCATTGCTGATTAACCCCCAATTCAAGGGAAAAACTGATGATCTCAGACAAATTCACCAAACATTTTATGGTGCTTCATTCTTTTGTTTCAGACGAAACTCGACAGCTTTATTTGACACCGCCTGAAATAAGGGACCCTGCTGAGGAGAGAGCAACTGAGCACCAATGGGCCGAGGCATCGAAGGGGGAATATGCGCAGTGCTTGCAAACTTGGGTTGGTAATAATGAATTTTTCTATTGCCACTGGATTGCAAACAGTGACGACGATGTAATCAAACAACTTTACGAATTTGAACTTGAAGGAACAGTTGTAAATTCGATGGTCAACGAGATGCACCAGTTTATGAGTGCTTATAGAAATTCGCACGAAATCCTTCAGCAATATCCAGAGCATGGTGATCAGTGGTTATAAAACACCTTGCTGCTTTAACCATTGGCCGTGGTAACGAACTAAATTCTCTCATTAGATGCAATTGCAGATCGGCAGTGAGACGTGCAACTGATAGAGAAATTTTGTGGGACGAGGCACGATGCTTGGTTAGAGATCGAGACTAGAGAGGCAGGAGGGAATAATGGCAGCTTTTATCTTCGTACTGGTCTGGCATTTTGGTCAGCCAATCTTCATTAGCCGTGGCTTCAGTGCCAAGCAGCGTTTCTTTGCAGCCGCGGCGTCTGGTGCGCTATTCGATGTGGCTATCTTTGCGATCACAGGAACATCGGTCTACGGTATCGTCGTCAACTAGCGCAGACGATCCAAGAGATTCGGGAGGGTATGACGTGTTTCAAGTAACCATTACTAGCACTTTTCCTTCTGATAGCGATTGCGACATGTTCATCATGGTACTTCAGCAGCAATGGCCAAACTTCATAGACGAGCTTCCTGGGGCATAGCTGCGCATTTTTCGGTCTGAAGAGGATCGAAATGTTATGCAGGCCAGTTGGACACTTCAGTCCAAAGAACAAGCAGATGAAATGAAGGCAATTGGTGATGAAATCATAATTCCTTATCGGAAAAAGTTGATGCCAAAATCTATCCGCTTCGAGGGATCACTCGTGGCGACGGTTGATAACGATAACTGAGATCAAATTGTTCAGTGAAGTGCTAACTACCAATGGCCATCACCACCCTTTTACTATTGGGTTTGTTATTATTGACAAACCCCCGAGATTAGACAGAGTTGTGTGTTGTTGGTATTTGCGCCTTCGGGATAAGAAGCAACGCGAGCCAGTTGCTGTAAATACAACAAAATCAAAGTCCATGAAAAACTGGCGGTCTGGAGTATTAAATGATGCGTTCAATTTTAATAAGTGCAGCAGTATTGCTTGCTATTGCCTCAACAACGTTAGCTAGAGCCAACACTGACAAACTAGATAACATCGCGGCCTGTGCTGGTGTGGTACTCGGCAACGGAGCGGTTGACTTTTACCTTGGTGACGAGGCTTCTTTTGATGCAGCGGCAGAAGTCGCCTACTCAGCCTATCTTTCAGAGGTACTTAGTGGATCATTCTCACAGAATGACATTGAAATTGCTGATCAGATACTAGGCGGTAATCTGGACAAAATCATCAACGCCTATAACAGCGATAGTTTTGATAGTGAGGTCTATGAGGAGGTTGTTGGCTGCTATCGCCAATTAGGAATACAAATTCTTGAAAAAATCGACTTCATCATGCTTAGCGGTGACGAGTACCAAGATTTGATGGATTCAACTGTTCAAACACTCAAGAGAATGTTGAAAGCTGGATAAGCACGCTTTAAAAAACTATGAAGTGAATTTTGCTCGTGCGTTGTTTAGAAATTCCATGCCACATTTTTATCCAGCAACTTTTTTCCTAGTATCAGGTCTCCAAAAATTGCGGACCTGTTACTTTTTCAACCAAAGCTCAACTTGAAGGAAAAGAGATGTCTCAGGCTGTCATCGTGAGCTTCACAACTTTAGATTTTCCAAACGAAAGTGAAATGAGAGGGTTTCTTCACCTCGTTGAGCAGCGTTATGAGGCACATGCAGCAACGTTGCGAGCCGCTGGTATGACCAAATTCTATGTAACCAGAATTTTTAACAAAGACGACAAGTTCACTATTGGGAATTGGTTAGAATATCGAGACCAAGATTCTTTTGCCAAATGTGATGCTATCTGGAAGGAGTACATGTCTGACTTGATAAAAGATGTTCCCCAATTTGCCCCTAAGATTGCCCCAAATCGTGGTGTTGTGATGTACGATTTTAGTGAAGCTGAAAAAGGGCCAAGGGAATAACTTCGACCCGTTTCTGCTTATGATCTCTTTTAGGCCTGTCATCAGCCATCTGCCCGCCATTGCAGCCTGACCACACCACGGTCGGCATTGGTGATTGTAGGGTTGTCTTC
>ERZ802831.450-NODE-450-length-21317-cov-17.9722_pt1 | contig 21317 bp, 21 predicted proteins | sample MGYA00345655_ERZ802831 | MGnify/ENA primary metagenome ERZ802831 (study PRJEB30503, sample SAMEA104212376) | marine metagenome | biome: Westerlies Biome; feature: [SRF] surface water layer (ENVO:00010504) within the epipelagic zone...; material: water...
TCAGCATCATGCTCAACGGGCAGGTCAGTGCATCTGGCCCATAAATCTGCCAACGCCTCTGGTTCATCGCCCTGTAGCTCCACCCCAACGAAGTCAAGGGTGATGTCCTGATTAACCTGCTGCTCCCAGCCGGTACCTCCTACTGGATTCCAGTGCCCGTTGAAGTCTTCTTCGGCGTCGTATTCCAGCTCAAGAAACGCAGCCTTTAAATCACCTGGGTGCAGCTGGGTGAGCGTCCATTGATCGCTCGTGTGTTCGTGGGCGACACGCACACCGTTGTCTAGTGCGCACTGGCGCAGGCGTTGATGCTCTGGCTGCGTATCTATTTGGGTAATCACCATGTAACCGCCGTCGCCGCTGCGTCTATCCAAATAGCGACCGCCTGCCGTGTTTTCTTGAATGGGAGCGACTACTTCGAGAAAATTTCGGCCGATCGGCATGAGGTTATTTTCAAGGCCAAATTTGCCCACACCCGGATCTACATAGCAGCTGTTGATGCCCAGAATGCTGCGCAGGTCGTCGATGACTGGCTCAAGTTCATGGGCAACCAAGCAAATTTGTCGTAACTGAATGGTCATCGTTTTTCTCCCCGTCGTCTTTGTAGCGAATCTATTGCTGACAAACCCTGCTTAGTTCGAGCCAAAGCTCTTTTGGCGCGTAGGTAGGGGCACAAAATCGCCCTCGCGTTTTTCCGCATTGGCCATCATGGCTTCCTGCATTTCCTGACTTTGCAGGAATGATGCGTTCCAGATCGCGATGTAATCCAACGTATCAGCCGTGGTGTGATCCTTGGAGTAGTTGATCAAATGCTTGCAGCCATAAACCGCCAGCGGTGCCTTTGAAGCAATTTCTGCGGCAATGGTCATGACACCTGCGAGCATTTCTTCATGATTCGCAAAGACGCGATTGACCAAGCCCGTGCTCAGCGCTTCGTCGGCTGGCATACGTCGTCCGGTGTAGGCGAGTTCCCGCACCAGACCTTCGGGCATTTGCTGTACCAGTCGTGGAAAGGTACCAACGTCGGCGGTCATACCGATGTTGATCTCAAAAATTGTAAAGAAGGCGTCTTGGGTGCAGTAACGCATATCGCATGCCGTCACCATATCGAGCCCGCCGCCAACGCAGCCGCCTTGAATCGCGGCCAAAACAGGTATGCGGCAGGCTTCCAGCGCATTGAATGCATCTTGCGTTTTGCGCGCGGTGTCATAAAACGCTGCACCGTGGCGGATGCGCTCGCGCTTGGCTTCTTCGGCGCTCAAGTTGCCCTGCGGCGCGAACGCGTTGAGATCCATGCCGGCGGTAAATACCGGGCCGCTGGAAGAAATGACGATAGCGCGGGCTCGTGAGTTGCTGTCAATGTCGCGCACGACTTGGGGCAGATCTTCCCAAAACGACGGAATCATACTGTTGCGCTTTTCTGGGCGATTCAAACAAATATGGGCAACGTTGTTTTCAATACTGAGATCGAAAGTCTCGAAATGCTGATTCGTCTGCTCACTCATAGCGCTCCCCAATGCATGGCTTATTAATTTCGCCTGAGTATAAGCGCAGTCGGTCGCTGGGGTCAGCCGCTAATGTTTCGCCACGCAGGTCGCATGGGCGACTGAAGGCGGCGACGACACTAGCCAAAGAATAGCTGGTTCAGATAGCGGCCCGGCGCCAGTGTGAATGCGCCTGCCACTAAAATACCGCCGAAGTAGACCCCGGCCATGGCGAATTTGTGGCTGATCACGTTGTGGTTTCTGGCCGCGTAGTAGGCCCGTGGCACCGACACGAGCACCAGCAAGGAGAGCAAATGAATCCACCCAAAATGACCGAAGAACTGTGGACCAACGGTAGCGGGAATGAACAGGCTCGCCAGCGCGGTGACGAGCATCAGCGTCATATAAATTTTGCCGAGCAGCCGATGGTTCGCGGTGCCTTTTGCCCAAAATATCAGGTAAGTGCCTAGTATTGCAGCGGGAGCCACGGTGGCGAGGTGCAGGGTCATCATAGGTGTGAGCATAGGTGTGAGCATGGTTCGGCCGAGCAAAAAAATATCCTTAGACATGTTAGAGAGTTTCATGCGGCTGGCAATTAGCGCAACGAAGAGATCACCTCTGGGCTTTGCATTTTTGAAGCACTTGTTAAGCTCTTCACAACTTAACTGATCGGGAGAGCAATCATGGAATCGAATATTGATACGGGCACCGAGGACTTACTGGCGAACTTAGACGAAGGCGTTCTGACGTTGACGCTCAACCGTCCACAAGCGCGTAACGCCATGAGTGGAGAGATGACCGCGGCGCTGGCGCAGCAGTTGGCAGATGCAGAGCTCAATACCAAGGTACGCTGTGTCGTACTCACTGGTGCAGGTAAGGGCTTTTGTGCCGGTGGTGACGTTAAGGGTATGGCCGCCAGCGGTGACGGAACTGTCGGCGACAATACCATCGACGGCGCCATTCATCGGCAGCGGGTGAACCAGCGTGCTACCGCTGGCAAGCTCTACAGCATGCCAAAGCCTACCATCGCCGCACTGCCCGGAGCCGCTGCGGGTGCGGGACTTTCATTGGCGCTGGCCTGTGACATGCGCGTGATGGCGAGCAACGCCATTATGACCACGGCCTTTGCACGCGTAGGTTTCTCCGGGGACTACGGTGGCACATTCTTTATGTCTCAACTGATCGGCACAGCGAAGGCGCGGCAGCTGTACTTTATGTCTGAGCGGGTGAGTGCCGAAGAGGCGCTGAGTTTGGGGCTGACAAATTGGGTTTGCGAGCCCGACGAGTTGGCGGCGAAAACCCAAGAAATCGCAGCGCAGCTCGCTGTTGGCCCAGCCGTAGCCTATCGCTACATGAAGGAAAACTTCGCCCGGGCCATGTCCTCTGGCGACGTAGACGACTGCCTCGATTTAGAAGCCACCCACCATGTGCACTGTGGTCAGACCCAAGACCACAAGAATGCGACCAAGGCATTTGTCGAGAAGCGTGAACCAACGTTTATTGGTCGATAACAGACGACCTCTTCGGGCCGGCAGTCTGCGCCGGCTCGAGTTTTCCCGGCCTTTTACTCATGGGCGCGCTTGCAGCTCATTCCTCGAGCAGAAAATTTAAGAATGCTTGCGCTCTTTTGGGCTGGGCACCATTTCTTAGCAGCACGACGCCCTGCGCGATGGGCTGGTGCATACGCTCATCAATGATCCGATACCGATTGTTCGGCACTTGCTGCTCGCGCACCTGAGATAGGGCGACGAACCCTGCGTCGGCGTTGCCTGTTTTGACCATGGCAAAAACTTGGCCGACGTTTTCGGCGGTGACGACGGTCTTATCAGTGGGCGGCTGCCAGCGCAGATACTGCAGCGACTGCTTGGCCGCCAGTCCATAAGGAGCGAGTTGGGGATTCGCCACAGCAAGTCGAGCAATCTGCTCAAGCTGCTGGCCCAGTTCTTCGTGTGTGTTGTGTTTGGGGTGCCAGAGCACTAGGCGACCGGTGGTGTAGGTTTGGCTCGGACCCAGAGTGATGCCGCTAGCCGCGAGCTTTTGCGGTCGCTCAACGTCTGCGGCGAAAAACAGATCGAATGGCGCGCCGCTTTGAATTTGCGCAAAGAGTTTACCGGTGGAGCCAATGCTCACACTGATTGTTCGGGTATCCCCTGTGTTTGCTTGGTAGCGAGCCACCGACTTGTTTAGCGCGTTGGCGTAATTGCTGGCAACGGCGATGCGCAAAGGAACGTCGGCTAAAAGAGCGCTTTGACCGACCAGTAAAACGCTGAGCAGGAGTAATCGGGTGATCATGAATTGGCCGAATCGACTCGTCATTACTTAAGTATCGGTTATCATGGCTGAAGAGCGAGGCGGAGGGGAATCCAATTGCTCAAGACAGCATTTTTCTCTTTTTCGAAAAAAAGTGCAGGCCTGTGTCTGCAGCATCGGCTGTATTTGCTACTCCTCCCGTATTTCAAAAAATTCAGTTGAAGTTGAACGACGTAAGGATTGATCACCAATGACCGATCAGAACGAAAACCAAGCGACCCCAGAGCAACCAGCCACCGCAAAAGCTGAACCCACCGCGCGCTCCATGCGCACGGTCGCCATGACCGCCCTTGGCGGCACCAGTATTGAATGGTACGACTTCTTTATTTACGGCACGGCAGCGGCACTGGTCTTCCCGACCCTATTCTTTGCCGAGGACATGCCGCGTTATGTGAGCCTAATCGCTTCGTTCAGCACTTTCGCTGTAGGTTTCTTGGCCCGCCCGGTTGGTGGTGTGGTATTTGGTCACTTTGGTGATCGAGTTGGGCGCAAGGCCGCACTGGTCACTGCATTGATGATGATGGGTGTCGCCACAACGTTGATTGGGTTACTGCCTGGCTATGCGGACATAGGGCCGCTGGCGCCGCTGCTGCTGATATTTTTGCGCTTCGTGCAGGGATTGGCTGTGGGTGGTCAATGGGGTGGTGCAATGCTGTTGGTGACAGAGAACGCGCCCTCAAATCAGCGCGGATTTTATGGCGCTTTTGCGCAAGTAGGTGCACCAGCTGGTCTAGTGCTGGCGAATCTCGCGTTCCTAGCGGTGAGCGGTAGCTTGTCCGATGAGGCCTTCATGGATTGGGGTTGGCGCGTGCCCTTTATTTCAAGCGTCCTGCTCATTGGTTTGAGTTTGTACGTGCAGCTAAAACTTGAAGACACCGAGGCATTCAAAGAGCTGGCGGAAGCGTCAGAGCCTGCGGCAGCGAAGCCACGCTCGCCAGTTGTGCAGGCACTCAAAACCTACCCACGTGAAATTGGTCTGGCGGCGGGATCGTTCCTGGGCGTACAGGTAACGTTTTATATATGCGTGGCGTGGATTATCTCCTATGGCAACGACCCTGAAGGGCTGAATATTGCCCGCTCAGACATGCTGACTGCGGTGTTGATCAGCACCATGTTTGCGATACCGGCGAACTTTATTTTTGGTGCTTGGTCAGATCGCCATGGGCGTCGAGGCATCTATAAGTTGGGTGCAATTTTGACCGGCCTGTGGGCTTTCGCCATGTTCGCGCTGATCGATACCGGTGATTGGTTGCTGATTACCTTTGCTTTGTCTGTGGCCCACGTACTGGTTTCGATGATGTATGGCCCTCAGGCTGCGCTCCTTGCCGAACTCTTTAGTACCGAAGTTCGATACTCCGGGGCGTCGCTGGGCTATCAGTTAGGGGCAATCTTAGGTGGTGGTTTTGCACCGATTATCGCGACCAGTTTGCTCATCTTCGCTGGCAGTTCGATGTGGGTGGCAGGCTATATTGCGCTAGCCAACGCGTTGACGTGGTTTTCAATCAACGCGTTGAAAGAAAACCATGTAAAAGACTTGGATTCTGTCGCCTAGGGTGCGGCAGGCGCGGCGAAGAGCTGCTCCAAAGCCACCCTCTAGAGCAGTAGCCCGGGTTATCGATACGCCAAAAAGCCTTGGCTGATGGCTTCTTGTCCTTGGGCATTCAGCACGCGATAACCGATGCAGCCGTCCACTGGATGACCGATCTCAAGCTCAATATCGCTGGGCATTAGCACCATGGCGGCAAAACGTCCGCCGAGCCGTGTGACTCGATCAGGGTCTCCACCTAAACAGTGATCAACTAGGGCGCTGATCGCCAGCGCCAGTGTCGCAGTGCCGTGCAAAATGATGTCGGGTAAGCCCGCAGCTAGGGCGACCGCTTTGTCAGTGTGAATGGGGTTCCAAATATGGGCGCACTCGCTGTAGCTGTGAGCAAGCCCGCCATCAACGGCGATCGTGACGGTTTTTGCCAAGTCGAATGCTGCGGCTTGGGCTGGCAGTGACGGTGTCGGCATGGCTATCGAGTTACCGTCGACGGTGACTTCAACCCCTCGATAAATGCTGGTTTGGTAGGTTTGGCAAACCAATTCATCGTGCTCGTCCCAAGTATCCAAGCGCATCACCGACGCCGCACCGGGCCGTATGCCCTGAACATCCACAACTGTGGCGTTAGTGCGCAGGGTCTCGTCAGCGCGGATGGGTCTGTAGAGATGCAGATCGTGGGCGGCGTGCACACCCATGGCGGATTCGCTGTCGGTCAAACCACGGCTACCTGCCAGTGCTCGAGTCGCCAGTATCGCAGGCCACTCAAGGCAGACGGGAAACACCGGGTGTCCGACAATCGCCTTGGTGGTGTCCATATAGTGCGGATTGAGATCGCCCAAGCTTGCGGCATAGGCCATCAGCCAGCGCGCATCCACTTGATGCTCAACTGTCTGAGTCCGCGTGCCAATGGTGTCAGTGCTTAACGGCATGAGTCTGCTCCGGCGTTTTTTTGCGCGCAAAAGTGTACCGCGATGTGTTCAGTCTCGGGATCGGTTTTGCAGCGGCAAAATCGATCAGGTTGTGGTTAAGATACGGCTGGCTTTTATTGGGGAGTTACAATGCGCGTAAGGCAGATGGCCGCGCCCTTGGGGGCGGTAGTGGAAGATTTAGATGTGCGCACCATCGATGCAGAAACCGCGAAAGCGTTGAACCAACTCTTTTGTCAGCATCACGTGCTGGTGTTTCCGCAGCAAGATTTAACGCCCGACGATCAAATTGCCTTTGCCGAGCACTGGGGCGAACTCATACCCTTTCCCTACGGCAGCCTGCCCGGCTATCCCAACATTATTGAGCTGCGTAACCGTGGTAAGTCGCGGGATGTGAATCAGCATTGGCACTCGGATATGACCTACGACCCAGCGCCGCCCAAACTCACCATGCTTTACGCACTGGAAGCCCCAGCCATTGGCGGTGAAACGGCCTTTGCCAATCAAGTATTGGCCTATCAAGAACTCAGTATCGGCATGAAAGCCTTGGTGGATTCGTTGATCGCTATGCATTCGGCAAAAGATCTTGCGCGGCTGTACGGCCAAGACCCCGAGCAGGCGTCTGAGGCGGAACATCCTGCGGTGCGCACTCACGATGAGACCGGTGAACGCGCGCTTTACGTATGTCGCGCCTTTACCCGCCAGTTTCGTGACTGGTCGCGACAAGAGAGCAAAGTGTTGCTGGATTATCTGTATGAGCACTGCGTGCGTCCGGAGTATCAAGCGCGTCATCAATGGCAAGCTGGGGATTTGGTGATGTGGGATAACCGCTGCTTGCTGCACTACGCGGTGCACGACCACGGCGATAATCCTCGCCTAATTCACCGCCTTCAGGTTCGCGGGGTCGCACCGGTATGAGCATCGATTATGCCGACGCCCTTAGCCGTCACTCAGAGACTGTGCTTGCGGATGAGCAGGCCTTCGCCGATATGTGGCTGCAACAAGTTGCCCCGCTTTCCTCGCGAGTAGCCCAGGCGGTGCATGGGGGCTTGCTGGCTGACCGGCTGGCTTGGGTGTTTGTGGCGGGGTATCAGTGCGCCTTACGACACACGTTTGCGCAGTTGCCCGCTGACAGCATGGCCGCATTCGCGGTATCTGAAGACCGCAAGGGTGAGCCTCCATTGCCCGGTGTTACCGCCACAGCACTCAACGGCGAAACTAAGGTCAGCGGGTACAAAACGTGGGTGGCTTGCTGTGCAACGCTATCTCATCTCGTCATCAAATCTGATCGTGGAGATAAGGCCAACTACTATTGCCTCGAGCGCAGCAGTCATGGACTGACGCTCACGCCCAAGTATGGAGCGTTTCTAGCAGAGATGAGCCAAGGCGTGGCTGAGCTGAACGCAGTCACCGTCGCGACACCCTTAGATGCCAGTCAGGTCAGCCACTTTGGTCTACGAGAGACGCTCTATATTTATATGGCGTTTTGCGCGTGGGCCGGCAAATTTTCTGAGAGCGCAGAACCTTGTGAGGCGTTAATCCATCGGCTGGCGCGGCTTGTCGAACAACCGCCCAACGATGAAACGGGGCTTGCCGAACTCAAGTCGGTAGACGAAGCGGTGCAGGTGCTACGCGGGACGATTCCCGCTACAGCGGCAGCCAACTACGAACAAGATCAGCGCCTCATTGCTATGTATTCGCCGGGCATTCAAAGGCGCGAACCACAGTAACTTCTCAGGATACGACCGAGCCACCATCACACGTGATGACGTCGCCGACGGTAAAGCCGCAAGCACGAGAACTGAGGAAGATGGCTAGACCGGCAATATCTTCCGGGCTGCCGACGCGGCCTCGAGGGTTACTTTTGCCCAGTGCGTCCCAGTCGGTGTTCTCGGTATCGCCGCCCGCGCCGACGCCAGCGCTGAGCATGTAGGTGGGGAAGGGTCCTGGCGCGATGCCATTGACGATAATGTTGCGCTTAATCAGGTGTGCGGCCAGCACGCGGGTGAGGTGGTGTACCGCGGCTTTTGACGGGCCATAAGAAAAATTGTCGAAGATGGGTGTTTTGATGCCGTCGATAGAGCCCACGTTGATGACATGTGAGGGTGCGTCATGGGCGGCATTTTGCTCCAGCAGCGGTAGCAGTTTTTGGGTCAAGAAAAAGACGCCCTTCACATTGGTGTCCATGACTTTGTCCCAACCCACTTCGGGGAATTCCTCTAGCGGTGCGCCCCAGGCAACGCCTGCGTTATTCACCAAAACATCAACGTGGGATTCTTTGCTCGATAACTCGCTGACAAATCCCTCGATGCCTTCAAGGGTTGCCATGTCGGCTGGGATAGAGAGGCATTCGCCGCCCCAGGTTTCGGCTAATCGCTGGGCGGTTGCATCGCAAACTGCTGCCTTGCGCGAGGTGATGTAGACCTTGGCGCCATTGGCCAGATAGCCTGCGGCAATCATCTCGCCGATCCCTCGCGAGCCACCGGTGACCACGACAACCTTGCCTTCGACTGAGAATAAATTTTTCATTGCGCGATTCCTTGAACGAGTGTGTTTGATGGTCTGTTGAGGTGCTGTCGATGTCTGGGTGTTACGTTAATTCGCCAACGATTTTTATCATTTCATCGCGGCTGGCGCTGCGCTGAATGCGCGCGGCGGCATTCTTTTTGCGACCGCGTAACATATAGCGGAACACCGTGTTTCTGATGCGCTTGTCTTTTAAAAAGCTGCCGGGTTTTTCAACCAGATTTACCGTCCGCATGATGCCCCGGTGTACGTGTAGCTGGTACTTGGCCGCCGCTACCAAGGCGTCGCCAAAGGCCAGAGCAAACCACTGTTTGATAGATTTAGCTCTGTCTAAACTGCGTCCTTCACGAGCAGCAGCGGCTTTCTTAATGCCGTTTTTGTCTTCATTAAGACTGGCATTAAAGATGGGTCGGATTTCTTCTTCGGTTTTGGCTTTGAAAGCCAGCGCCCGCTGCCAAGGATCTGACTCACTGCTGAGTACTTCGCTGAGTAAGTGGGCATGCAGGGTGCCCGTGCTACAGCCGCGGCCGTAGAGCGGATTGGTGCGTGCCGCGGCGTCGCCAACGGCGAAGTAGTTCAACAACTTGGGACTTTCATCGCTTGGAATGTAGTCCCGCCAAACCGCGTGGATCTCGCCGATACCAAACGGCGCCGTGGTGGGCGTGGCGGCCGCGGGGGTTATCCAAGGCACGAGACCGGGAATGTTCATGCAAATCTGGTTGAACTTGTCGCCGTCTTTCACCGCCTCGCGTAGTTCGGTCTCCTCATTCGGTAGACACACGATGATGGCGAAATGACCGTTATCACCGGGAAAAACCCCGTATTTCAAATAACCCAAATCACCAGCAGAAGGGTTCTCGCTGTCGCGTTTCGGCTCACTAACGCCCTCATTCAAGGCGTAGTGTCGGGTGTAATAGACAATCTCGGCATCGTCGCGCTGTTCGACAATGTCCGCACCTTTGTGCTGCAGCCACTGATAGAACTTATCTGCTCTGCCGGACGCGTTGACGATGATGTCTGCGCTGTGGGTCGACTTAGTATTTTGATTGTGTCGGTCAGTTAACTCTAAGCCTGTGACGGTGAGAGTTGGTTCGCCTTGCACCGACTGGGCTTCCTCGACGATGACATCGGTAACATAGGTCTGGCTTTGAATACGCAAGTTAGGTTCGCGGGCAACGTAGTGGCGCAGCACGGTTTCAATCGTTGCTCGCCGACATAGCAGCATCCACAATTTTTCATCGCCGGCCTCGGGCTGATATTGGTCGGCCAGATGATCGGGCACCATGTCTTCAAAGGTCAGTTTGCGCGCGCCGGCGGCCAGCAACTCATCCAGCAAGTCCGGATACTTCTCGCCCAGCACACTGCACATTAAGCCAAGGAATGCATGAGGGTGGCGAAACTGTGCAGCCCCGCGGCGCTGCCAAGAGAAAAATGCCTCTTCTGCATTGCCTTGCGGTGGCGGTACATCGCGCTCAAACAGTGTGACGTCAAAACCTTTGCGCGCCAGCGAAAGGCCAGTGAAGAGGCCACAGATGCCGGCGCCGACAACAGCGATGGACTGGTTCATGATTTTGCTCTTATTTTTTAGCCGACGAACGTTAGCAAAGCCTGTGGCGTTGAGGAAATAGGAGACGCGCTTGAGGTATGGGATTTCTGTTATAAAAGCGGTCTGAGATTTAACCACTAAGAATGAGGGAGAGGGATGTTAAAAGCGGTTCAGTTGGGTAGCAGTGGTCTTCGCGTGTCTGAGCTTTGCCTTGGCACCATGAACTTTGGTATTCCCGGTCGGGGACACCAAGGCGACTGGACGTTGACGCTAGACGAAGCGAAACCCATCGTTAAAGCAGCCATAGACCATGGTCTTTTTTACTTTGACTGCGCTGATATCTACGGCCTTGGCGCTTCTGAAGAAGTTGTCGGTGCGTTGCTGAAGGAGCTACTGCCTCGCGATGAGTACGTGCTGGCGACGAAAATCGCCATGCCCATGGGCCGCGGCGCCAACCAAGGTGGGCTGTCACGCAAGCATGTTCGTGAAGGCATCGACGCCTGCCTGCAGCGTACGGGCCATGACTATATCGATCACTTGGTCATCCACCGCCACCCTCACGGTATTCCGAACGCAGCGCACACGCCCATCGAAGAAACGTTAGAAGCGCTTCACGATGCAGTCAAAGCCGGCAAGGTGCTGTATCTCGGCGGCTCCTCGATGTTTGCTTGGCAGTTTGCCGAGCTGCAGCTCACCGCAAAGATGAATAACTGGACGCCATTTGTGTCGATGCAGAATCACCTTAACTTGGTGTACCGAGAGGAAGAGCGCGAAATGAATCCATACTGCGCCAGCACTGGTGTAGCGCTTACACCTTGGTCACCGCTGGCGCGGGGCATTTTAGCGGGGTCCTACCAAGGTGGGTTTGGTGGCGGCAGTACCAATCGATCACAAGGGCAGGATCGCGAGCGTACAGAAAGTCTTTATCACGGCGATCATGTGTTCCCAATCGCCGAGCGCGTGATCGAAACCGCGACGAAATATGAATGCTCGCCGGCGCAAATTGCTGTCGCTTGGCTGATGAACAAGCCTGAAGTGACCTCGCCCATTGTTGGCGTATCCAAGGTTAGCCAGCTTGATGATTTAGTGGCGGCGGCGGCCATTGAGCTAGCCAGCGAAGACATGGCTTATTTGGAAGAACTCTACCGGCCTGTGGAAAACTTGTTGTCCATTGGCTCCAGCTAGGCACATTCGCGAGACGAATCGGGGGGCAGGTATGCATATTGAACCAATACAAACTACCCAGACGACGGCTTTTGGCGCGACAGTTACTGGGGTGGATTTGAACCGCCTAGGCGATGATGAGTGGGCGGTTATCGAGACTGCTTGGTACGAACATGCGGTGCTGGTGTTTCCGAATCAGCATGTGGAAGAGCCCGCCCATGTCGCGCTGGGGGAACGCATTGGCGACCTAGAACAGTTTGTGGCGGATCAAAAGTCCGTACCGATCAGCAACCGTAGGGTAGACGGCAGTGCGGTAGATCCAAATAGCGATCACTTCCAAATTTTGAAAGGTAATGAAGGCTGGCATACCGATAGCACTTACATGCCGCTATCTGCACGGGCCTCGATTTTGGCTGCTCAAGTGGTGCCCACAGAGGGTGGCCAAACCGAGTGGGCCGATATGCGCGCTGCCTACGATGCCCTCGATGATGAAACTCGCGAGCAAATCGCTGACCTAGCTGCCTACCACTCATTGTTCTACAGCCAGTCCAAGGTTGGGCATAAACCCGCCGTGGGGGCTTCCTACGGCCTGAGCGACCAAGACATCCCCTTGCGGCCATTGGTCAAGGTGCACCCGGTCACCCAGCGTCCCGCCCTGTTTATTGGGCGCCATGCTTATGGCATACCGGGGCTATCGCAGGCTGAGTCTGAGGCACTGCTTAAGCGCTTGACGGCTTTCGCCTGTCAGTCGCCTAGGGTATTTGCCCACGCTTGGGAGCCTGGCGACGTGGTGATGTGGGATAACCGCTGTGTGCTGCATCGTGCGCGGCCCTATGACTATGCCAAGCCGCGTGTCATGCGGCATGTGCGGGTTGCTGGTGATCCTAGCACTGAAGCAGGTATCCGAATCTAGCGCTGACGAACTCTTGAGGCCACAAAGGGCCGATCGTTTGGCAAAAGTGCGATCGCAGTGTTGGCAGTCATTGTGACTGTGTCCTGCACGTGTTTCCTTCTCTGCACACCAACTTTGTGGAGAAATCACAATGCGGCTTTTCCTAACGAGTCTTTTGCTGGCGGCGGCCCCGTTATTTGGCTTTGCCGAAGATCCGCCAAAGCGACCTGCGGTAACAGTAGACGTGTTTGCCGGCGAGGTCGCAACGGTCAACTCCTACATATTTTCTAACGGTCAATCCATGATCGTTATGGATGTACAGCGAGCAACCAGCGAGGCAAAAAAGCTTGCCGACGTGCTGCAGGCGAAAGAGATACCGCTGACGCATATTTTGCTGAGCCACGGTCACCCAGATCACTACATCGGCATGGATTGGTTACATAAGACATTTCCTGACGCCAAAATCGTCGTTGCGAGTCAGGCAATCAAGGACGACATCATCGGTTTCTCAAGCTGGATGGAAAGCGTGGGCTGGTTGGATGCAGAGCCAACCCTGAAGCCTAAGTCTTCAGCAAACCCGCAAGGATTTGACTACGAGGCCAATATCGCTGTGCTTGAGTCAGATACGTTGACTTTGCCCGGTGGAGGCGAGCTGGATTTAACCGTTCATGACAAGCCAGCAGAGGCAGCGCATCTCACCACGGTTTATGTCAGAGACAGCAACAGCCTGTTTACCGGCGACTTTGGCTACAACCAAGTGCATTTGTGGATGGGGCAGGGTGTGACCAAGCCACACATTCAGAATTGGCGGCAAGCATTGCTAGCGCTGCAGAGAGACTATGCAGAGCGCGATCCAGTCGTTTACCCCGGACATGGTGAACCGACCGACGTGGGCTTATTTGCTGAGATGATTCGCTACATCGACGATTTCACCCGCGTGGTTGCGTCAGCTACGGTGCGAGAACAGGCGATGGACGAAATGACCCGGCTGTACCCGAACTACGCAGAGGCAGACTTCCTACTGCGCAACAGTGTGGATTTCCACGTACCTGAGAATCAGGCATCTGCCATGTGAGCGGCCTTGGGGAGGCCCCTTATGAATGCAGCGCTTTAACGCCCGAGTACCAAGACACGCAGTAGGGTACGCAGAAGGTCAACAGTACTTTTAGCCAGTTGCCCGGAGTCATCGCGTTCGCAAGCAGCGCGTCGCCGTGATTGATGGCGGCGAGTATGCAGCCGACGAGGGCGGCTACCTTGAATGCACGTAAGTGGATATCACGCTGAAACAGAGACGACGGTGGCACCGCGCTCCCCAGTTTTCGGGTGTGCTCAGCTTAAAGTCGCGAGCGCAAAGAGGCCCGCAACAGAACCGACGATGCCCGCTTGTTGAAAGGTTTTGGCCGACAATTGACTAAGGGTTTCGGCAGGATCTGAGCCACCGAGAGTCTGACGCAAAATGCCGGTTTCAATGAAGGTGGCATACAAAATGAAGCCGAAAACCGAACTTACTAGAGCGATTCTGCCAATGCTGTCGAAGGGCATTGCTAGGACTAAAATCGCTAGCAAACCCCAATGGAATACCCAGCCACCAAAGCTCATCCAGTGGAACTGGCGCTGGGTATTGGCCGCCATATCGAAGTTGAACCGAAACAGCGATGTGCCCTTGGGTTTAACCCGTGGCGCGCTGGCGCCCGAGAGTTTTGCGCCGGTGTAGTGGCCCCACTCGTGAAACAGTGCGCCAAGAATGTAGCCGACGAAGATCGCGTCGAGGACGCTGATCGCAAGCGCAAAGCCTAACCCGGATACCAAGTACCAAGTGTCCGCAGCGGCCCAAAGGGATAGCGCAGCAAGCGCAATGGCGGTGTCTCGGGCCAACAGCGAAAACAAAGTCGGTTCGGGTTTGGTGGTTTGTTCGCTCACGCGTGCAGCCTCGTGTTGTTCAAAAGAAAACGTTGCAAGATGTTAGCCGAAGACGCATGGGTTGAATACGTTTGCGGCTAGAAGCCCTTGTTAACTTAGTCTGCGGTCAACGCCATTACGGCGCGCCCAATGCCCAAGGAGAAGTCTCCGGCAAATCGCCCTACGGCGAAGGGTGTTTTACCGTAAGCGCCAGTGATGACCTGCTGGCCCGGCTGCAGAGCATGACCGAAATCCGCCAACCGTTGCGCCAATATCGCTAGAGATTCGTAATGGGGATCCATATGACCATCGCTGGCAACGCTCTCGATCTCCTTCTCACCGCTGTCGGTTAGCTCGCTCAGCGTTACCTGCATGGTTGATAGGTCGTCGCTAAGCTGGGCGTCAGTGATGGGTTCGCCATAGACGATGCCCCAGTTCGACAGATTATCGGCGATACGTAACCCGGCTGCAGAGCCGGGGGGCAGACGCTTTTGATTGATTTCAAACCCTGCAGCCAGACCGGCCATGGCGCGCTTGGCGCTTTGCGGCGTAGCACCGTCTCCTAGTGTTTGTCCGACGGTAAAACACAGCTCGTTTTCCACCCCGCCCTTAAAAAGACGGCTGCGCGGAAGCTGCGCCCCGCTGGCAAAGATTCTGCTTTTCAGCACAAAGCCCGATGGCCGCACCCCTATCCCTAGCGCGTCTCGCGACTCACCAGAGGTCATGCCGATTTTCCAGCCACCGAGTTCTTCACCTTCGTTGAGCCAGCGATCCAGCAGTGCAAATTGCAGTGCCTGGCCTTCGTCGGCGCTGGGCTGCGCATGCTCAAACAGCGGTGCGGGGTCGCTATCGGGTTGCTGCTGTAATAGCCAAAGTGTGTCGAGCAAGCTGGGCATGAGTGTTGCCTTGTTGGTGAGTCCTGTGCGTTGCAACGATACTGTGGAGGAAGAGCGTTTTGAAGGTTAGCACGATCACTCGGTACAGCAGGTTGTCCCCGCACCCCTTAGCAGGATTGGCCCTCGTGGTGTTGCGCCGTGTCGTTGTGAGGTATGTTTAAAGCCTAAACATTGAGGGGAAACAACATGGCTTACGCATCAGCAGATCGGGCGTACTACGACGCCGACAGTCATATCATGGAATTGCCGAATTTCTTGAAGGCCTATGCAGATCCTGATCTGCGTGATGATATTCCCGAAGTCAGCTACTCGGCATCTGTGGTCACCGATGAAGAGGTGGGGGTGATCATGGGTCAGGGTGGTCGGCATTCGCAAGAACATGTGGCCGCCCAACTCGCCATGGGTGACGCACTGATTCAACATTCCAAAGAGATTCAGGCCCTGGGTGCGTTCAACGGCGAGGACCGCTCCGCAGCCATGGACTTGCTTGGCTTTAAAAAACAGCTGGTCTTTGCCACCCATTCGGTGGCCTTTCCCTTTCACCCTAGTAGCAAAAAAGACCCGGTACTCCGCTATGGGGCGACCCGTGCGCACAATCGTCACATGCTCGATTTTTGCTCTGCCGATAATCGGCTGATGGGTGTTGGTATCGTGCCGCTGGATGATCCTGCTCGGGCCATCGAAGAAGTTGAGTGGGCAATTAAAGAAGGTTTACAGGCAATCTGGATTCCGCACCGGGCACCCATCGACCGTTCCCCCGGCCATGTTGAGTTAGAAGGTTTTTGGGCGCGTCTTGCAGAAGCTCAGGTGCCGTTCCTACTGCATGTCGGCGGTGCGCCGCTGCAGGTTTCTAAAAGCTGGGGCAACAATGGCCGTGCGCCAGTCAAAGATTGGTTAGGCGGCGGTGAAAATGTGCGCACCAAGGACGCGGCAGTACTGCACCAGACCCCAGAAATGTTCTTGAGCGTATTACTGCTGGATGGTGTCTTTGAACGCCATCCGGGCCTACGCGGAGCTGCGGTCGAACTGGGCGCAGGATGGGTGCCCGAGATGTGCCGACGGCTTGATTGGGTGACGCGCATTTATGGCCGTTCTGATAAATCCGTGCGGTTTGAACGTCCGCCGTCTCAGCAGCTGATCGATCAAATGGCGTTTACACCATTTTCTCATGAGGATGTCGCCTATCTGATTGACGACTCTCATCCTGATCTGTACCTCTTCTCCAGCGACTACCCGCATCTGGAAGGCACAAAGGATCCCATTGGTCGCTTTGAGCGGTTTCTTGAGCACTCGCAGCCGTCGATTCGTGATGCATTTTACAGCGAGAATTTTTTGCGCCTGTGGCCGAACGCGCGAGTGTAATTGAAGGAGCTGATTTGATGAGTGACCCGCGAGCAGGGACCCAGACTCAAAGCCTTAAGACACTGCTCATAGCGGCGATCACCATCGCCGTTATCGGTTTAGTGATGACCTTCGTGGTGCGCTGCCCCTGTGAGCGCATGCCCGGCACCGTGCTCTTTGGCTCGCAGGTAAGTGCGCCAGTATCCGATTGGTCTTTTGCCAACGATGTGCGCCTGTGTCAGATCGAGGTGCAGGGCGTCATACCTTGGTCAGTCAATCTCAACTGCATGGCCGATGCGCAGGGCGCGCTGTTTCTCAGTTGTTCACGCTGTGACGGCAAGTACTGGTCTGGTCGGGCGCTGTCCAACCCGGATGCACGCATTCGTATTGGCGGCGATCTGTATCCGGTGCGTCTTGCACGGGTGCAAGTAGATGAGCGACTGGATCACGCATGGCGCACACGTGCGGCTAAAACCGGCATGGGCGTGGATCGGCCACGCCCAGATCACTGGTGGTCTTTTGCCGTAACGAGCCGTTAACTCGGTTCGTGGAACATCGACGTGCGTCCGCCGTCGACGACGAGATCATGACAGGTCACAAACCGACCCGCATCACTGGCTAGATACAGGGCAGCCTCAGCGATATCCTCAGCTACGCCGGTTTTCAGCAAGGGCACTGAACGCGCCAGGCTTTGCTGCAGCTTGTTCATTTTGCGCTCGTTTTCCTCGTCACTGAGGGTGTTGGCGCGTTGCGAGCCACCCCAGAATATCGGTGTCGCGATCGCGCCGGGGGAGATCGAATTCACGCGAATATGGTGCTCGCCGAGTTCGATGCCAGACATGCGGGTGTAGTGGGTGAGTGCTGCTTTCAGCGCTGAATAGAGAAAATCCCCCTGTCGATAACGCAGGCCTGCAATGCTGGAGTTGTTGATGATGCACCCACCGCCATTTGCCTTCATAGGCGCGACAGCATGCTTGGTGCCGAGCATGGCGCTGGAAAGCAGCAGTTTTACACCGTAGTCGATATGCTCTTGAGTGAGCTGCTCCAGCGGCGCACCAACAGGGCCGCCTGCGTTGTTGAACAAAATATCCAGTTTGCCGTGGGTACTGGTGGTGTAGCCGATACAGTCGGCGATGGCGGCTTCTTCCATCACGTCGGCCTCGCGATAACTTGCGTTGGGCCCAAGCGATTCGGCGAGGCCTTGGCCTTTCTCTACGGATCGGCCGGTGATGACCACGGTCGCGCCTTCCTTAATAAACAGTTCTGCAGTGGCCGCTCCAATGCCACTGGTGCCGCCGGTAATCAGTGCCACTTTTCCCTTCAGTCGATCAGACATGTCGCTTCTCCCCCTTCGCTAGTTTCAAAATGCCGAAGCAGAATACCGCAAGCTCTCCATCTCACAAGTTCGTCGATTGTGTCTTGTGCTCGCTGTAATCACTGGGCACCCTAGATCCGACTCGAGGGAAGAGTTGATCGCCATCAATCCGGGGAGAGGAATGAGCGGAGAACCGACGGCGCACAAGCGTCCAGTGAGCGTTTGGACGAAGGCAACCTACGGATTTGGCGCAGCGGCCTACGGCATCAAAAACAATGGCTTCGATTATTTTTTCTTAATTTTTTACAGTCAGGTGATGGGTGTAAGTGCCTACCTCGTCAGCTTGGCGCTGTTAATTGCGCTAACCTTTGACGCGGTCAGCGATCCTCTCATTGGTTTCCTGTCGGATAACACACGCTCCCGCTGGGGCAGACGACATCCCTACATGTACGCCGCAGCGGTTCCGGTGGCGATTGGCTATTTCTTCGTTTGGAACCCGCCAAGCAGTTTGAACGGTGATGAGTTGTTCCCGTTCATCGTCGCTATCTCTATCGTCGTGCGCACGTTGATCACCCTCTATGAGATACCCAGTTCGGCCTTGGTGGCGGAAATTACAGACGACTACGATGAGCGCACGAACATGCTGACCTATCGAAGTTTTTTCGGCTGGACGGGTGGCACGCTCATGGCGACAGCGACCACCTTGTTGCTGTTGGTACCTACCGATGAGATTAGCAACGGCATGTTCAACGTTGAGGGGTTCAATCAGATGGGGCTGTTAGGCGCCTCATTGATGTTCCTCGTCATCATCAGTTCTGCTCTGGGTACGCATGGTTTTATCCCAAATCTAAAGGCACCGCCGCCGCGTAGGGCACTCTCCATTAAGACAATTTATCTGGAGATTTTTGAAACGTTGGCGACCAAGTCATTTTTAGCGCTGTTTCTCGCCGCCATGTGTGGCGCCATTGGATCGGGTGTTGCAGCGACCCTAAGCTACTACGTATATACCTTCATCTTTGAGTTCTCCTCCCAACAGATTGGCTATATCTCGGTAAGCGTCGTGTTATCGGCAATCATTGCCTTTGTCGCCGCCCCGTTAATCGGCAAGACCTTGGGTAAGAAACGAGGCGCCATTGTCGTTGGTTTGTTCGCCTTCACCATCGTGCCGGCGCCGGTCATTTTGTGGCTCCTGGGCTTGATGCCGGAAAATGGCAGCCCAGAGCTGTTCCCGCTGTATTTGTGCATCATTATCGTGGACGTATCGCTCATCATTACCTATCAGGTAATGAGCGGTTCCATGATCGCCGACTTGGTCGAAGAGGCAGAACTGCGTACGGAACGACGCAGCGAGGGCATTTTCTTTGCTTCGGTCACCTTCGTGCGAAAAATAACCCAAGGACTGGGCGCTGCCTTTGCTGGGCTGATTTTGACCGTCAGTCAGTTTCCCGCTGGAGCTAACCCCGGCGAGGTGCCGAACGAGGTGTTGAGAGACTTTGCCCTCGTCTATGCGCCGACACTGCTGACGGTTTGGATGCTAATGATCTTCTGTCTATCGATGTATACGGTAGATCGAACGAAGCACGAAGAGAATTTAAAGGCCCTTGGCAGGATCTAGAGCACGGGTTCGGCTACGATGGTGTGACACCTTGGTTTAAAAAATGCGTGAAGGGGTCGTCATCGGCATGTCGATGCCACTGGTACTCGGTGTAGTTCATCACCTGCTCCGCCAACTCTGCGCCGAACACGCGCTCAATCACCGCAAGCGCCATATCGGTGCCGGCAGAGACGCCTGAGGATGTGACGTATTGACCAGCATCCACCCAACGCGCAGATTCCCGCCATTCGACGTTGTCACCCTGACTGCGTGCCAGCTCAAAAAACATTTTGTTCGAGGTCGCGGCTAAACCATCCAACAGCCCGGCCTTTGCCAGCAGCGCAGAGCCGGTGCAGACGCTCATGGTGACTTGGCTCTGCGGACAGCGCTGACGCAGAAAATTGAGTAGTGCTTCGTTTTTCAGTTCAGGGATGGTGCCAATACCACCGGGGATCAAAATCAAATCCAGCGCTGGCGCATCATCAAACCCGTAGTCTGCTAGCGTTTTCGGGCCGACTGAGGAGCTAACCGGTCCAGCCTCCTGGGCGATGGTGACCAGCTCGATCTTATCTCCTAGCGCGCCAAACATTTCCAGCGGGCCATAGGCATCGAGCAACTCGAAGTCATGATAGAAAACGGTTCCGAGTCTCATGGCTTATGTCCTTTTCGTTGGTGAGTTTGGGTTTGGCTAACTCGTCGCTGCCGCAGCATCCCAAGATCGCGTCTCGCGTTGAATTAAATCGGCGGCTTCTTCGAGTGCAGCGGTGCGCTCTTTCCAAGAAACACCGCCGGTGCCCAAACGGAAAGTATCGACACCCGCGTCGCGGAACGCCCGAAGGCGCTCGCGAATCATGTCTTCGGTGCCGATGAGGTTAGTAAGCAGCACCATTTCATCCGGTACACGAGCCACGGCCTGATCGCGTTTGCCGTCAATCCAAAGGCCCTGCACGGCCTTGGCATCGTCCTCGTAGCCGGCGCGGCAATAAGCGTCGTTATAAAAGTTTGTTTTTGCTGAACCCATGCCGCCCAGGGTAAATGCCATGGCAGGCTTACGCTCGGCGATGAGCCGGTCAACGTCATCGCTCATTTCAAAGTAGCCGCCGGTTTGGATGTCGATATCTGCCAACGTGCGTCCCGCGTTGGCAGCGCCCAGGCGCAGGTCATCGAGAAAAACATGGCCCTGTTCTGGCAAGAAACAGGTACCTAGCCAGCCATCCGCGAGTTCGCCGGTCATTTGCAAGGACTTCGGCCCAAGGGTCGCAAGATAGATCGGCAGGTTGGGACGCGGAGGCTGGGACAAGCGGATGGGCTTGCCCTCACCGCCAGGACGCGGCAGCACATAGTGTTCACCTTCGTACTGAAGCTTTTCGCCGTTCAAGGCCATGCGCAAAATGGCCATGCATTCGCGCAGACGCGATAACGGTTTGGCGAAAGAGGCACCGTGCAAGCCCTCGACCACTTGCGGACCGCTAACGCCGAGACCCATATTAAAGCGTCCTTTGGAAACCGTATCGAGACTCTGGGCAGTCATCGCCATCATGGACGGCACCCGAGAACTGATCTGCATGATGCCGGTACCAAGGCGAATGTTCTCGGTTTTCGCAGCGAGATAGGCCAGCGGCACAATGGCGTCCATGCCCCAGGCTTCGGCAGACCAAGCCTCGTTCACACCCATGCGGTCTGCGGCCATGGTGTAGTCCACCAAGCTATCCCACTCTTCGCCATTGTAATAGGCCGAGCCGATAGATATTGAAATGCGCATGGTCTGTCTCCCCTCAAAGCACCGAAAAATGAAACGATAAATGACTCAGCAAGGTCGTATGCCACAGACTCTTTGTCAAGGATGCGGACAAGCCATAGAATCTGCGCAGGATAAAGAATCTG
>ERZ802831.454-NODE-454-length-21260-cov-18.5129_pt1 | contig 21260 bp, 21 predicted proteins | sample MGYA00345655_ERZ802831 | MGnify/ENA primary metagenome ERZ802831 (study PRJEB30503, sample SAMEA104212376) | marine metagenome | biome: Westerlies Biome; feature: [SRF] surface water layer (ENVO:00010504) within the epipelagic zone...; material: water...
CGGGGTTAGAACTGCAGGAAATTCGCGGCATGAGCTACAACCCGGTCACGCGCAATGCGACACTGAACAACAACACCTCTGCTAACTACATCGTGCATGCCAAAAAGCTGGGCTAAGCTTGGCCGCCTATCCAGATCCGATTTAGAAAGCGATTGAAGATGCTATGAGCCAACCTGATCACGCGCTTGCAACTCACCTTGCCCACTATCCCGAGCTTGCCAAGCACGCCGCAGGCTGGCGTCATCCGTTTGACACTCAGGCACTCAGCCATAAAGTGATTTTGGTTACCGGTGCAGGCGACGGTCTCGGGGCCGCTACCGCTAAAACCTATGCCAGCTTTGGCGCCACTGTGGTTCTGCTGGGTCGCACACGGTCGAAGCTTGAAGCCGTTAACGATTGGATCAGCACCAACACCGCTACCCAGCCAGTGATCGTGCCCTGCGATCTGGAGACGCTAGACATGGAAACCGCCAACAACTTGGCGCACTCCATAGGCGAAGCCTTTGGCAGGCTTGACGGTATTGTGCACCACGCCTCGCGGTTGGGTCCGCGCGCGCCGCTGGCGCACTACGCCTTGGACGAGTGGCTAAAGGTCATGCAAACCAATGTGAACGCCACGTTCCTGCTCAACCAGACGCTTTTCAATCTGCTCGACACCAGCGCACGTGCCTGCATCGTGCATACCTCTTCCAGCGTGGGCCGCGTCGGCCGCGCCTATTGGGGTGCCTATGCCGCTTCGAAGTTTGCGCTCGAAGGCTTGAGCCAAGTGCTCGCTGACGAGACTGAGGTGGCCGGTCGCATCAAGGTGTTCAGCGTGAACCCCGGCGGTACTCGCACCAACATGCGCAAAGAGGCCTACCCCCTAGAAGACCCAGACACCCTGCCAACTCCGGAAGCCCATATGGAACTGTTTTTGTTGCTGCAGCAACCGCTAAGGGCAAACGGTGAGGCAGCAGAATTGGTCACAGGCCAACAGCTGGACTGTCGTGATTGGCGCGACAAGCTGCAGTGGGTGTGACCGGGATACCGCCGCGAACTAGCGTTTAGGCGCGGGGCGTTTGTCCAATTGCGGATAGGGGATCAGGCAGGTGGTTTTGGCCACCTTGGAGCGCTTCACCTTTGATGCCGCGCCCTTGGGGTAGGCAAAGCCGAGCATTTTGTAGAGCGACTTAAGATCGTCCGTGTCCATGGACGACCAATGCCCAACGGTAAGCCAAGAGGGCAATATCACGGGTCCGTAGCGCACGCGCTTGAGCCGACTCACCGTACAACCAGCGCTATCAAACAAGCGTCGCACCTCACGGTTACGTCCTTCCGTTAGGGCAACGTGATACCAAAAATTTGACTCACTGCCGTTGTAGTAGCGCACATCGCTGAAGCGCATGGTCTCGCCCTCGATCTCAACCCCAGCTTTGAGTTTGGCTATTTCGTCGTCGTCGAGTTTTTTGTTCACCCGCACCGCGTACTCACGATCAAGACCCGTCGAGGGGTGCATCATGCGGTGGGCCAATGCGCCGTCGTTGGTTACCAGCAACAACCCGGTCGTGTTGATATCCAGCCGCCCAACGGTTACCCAGCGGCTACCGTGCAGGCGTGGCAGTTGATCAAAGATCGTACCTCGACCCTCCGGATCGCGGCGACTGCAGACTAGGCCTGCCGCCTTGTTCAGCACCAGCACCTGTGGCGCATTGGCAATCGCCGTTTCAACAATCCCACCATCTACGACGATTTCGTCATGCGCGCTAACGCGCTGGCCAAGGTGGGCAACCTCGCCGTTAACGCTAACGCGCCCATCAGCAATCCAGTTCTCTATTTGGCGCCGTGACCCGCGACCGCTGGCTGCAATAACCTTCTGCAGTTTTTGCGAGTCGTCTTCGACGTTCTTCGGTTTTTGGGGTCTTTGGGGGTTTTGCGGTTTTCTCATGAATGAGTCGACTGCTCAGTATCAGGCGCTGAGCTAACGTCCGCTTCCTGCGCAGCGTCTGCGGGCGCCGCGACCTCTTGAGCCTCATCAGTATTGTCGGCGGCGTCGGCGCTCGCGCCATCCTCTGCCACCAGAGCAGGCTCAATCATGGCCTTTATCTCATCCAGCGGTGGTAGGTCGTCGAGTTTGGCGAGGTCAAAATAATCTAGGAAGGCCTTGGTGGTACCGTACATGGACGGCCGACCCGGCGCCTCGCGCTGACCGACTACGCGAATCCAGTCGCGCTCTAGCAGGGTACGCATGATGTTCTGGCTAACGCTGACCCCACGCACTTGTTCAATATCGCCCCGAGTCACCGGCTGCTTGTAGGCAATCAGCGCCAAGGTCTCAAGCAGCGCCCGGGTGTAGCGCGGGGGTTTCTCCTCCCAGAGCCGACTCACCCAAGCGCTCAGTTCTTGACGGGTCTGATAGCGATAACCCGACGCCACTTTTTGCAGCGTAACGCCGCGCTGCGCGCACTGAGACTGCAGAGACTCGATGGCTAGGCGAATCTGTTTGCGACCTTCTTCCTCGTCTAGCTCTCCAATGGCGAAGAGACGAAAAAGGTTATCGACGGTTAGCGGGCCCTCCGCCGCGAGCAATGCTGCTTCTATGACTTGGGCAATTTGCGTCGGTGCCAGGGTGCTACCGGGTAGTGGCAGCAGCGTCTCATCGACAGATTCCTCAGTTTTGTGTGCCTCGCCTTGCTCGCTCACGAGCCCTCCTCCCTTGGTTCTTGTGTTCCAGCACCGCCGTACTGGAGGTCTACGTCGGTCGTATCGCCCAGTCCCTGAGTAGCGTTTTGCCCAACGCGCACATGAATGGGCGCAAAAGGCTCGGCCTGAACAAAATCGACCAGAGACTCGCGAATCAGTTCCATGATCGCCAAAAAAGTAACAACCACGCCAAGGCGACCTTCTTCCGCACGGAACAACTCGTTAAAGCCGATGAAGCCGTCGCGCTGATTGACCCGCGACAAGATATCGCCCATCCGGTCACGCACCGACAGCGCCTCGAATTTGATCTCATGCTTGGTAAACAGCTCGGCTCTGCGCAACACTTGAGCCAGCGAGAGCAGCACCTCGCGTATGTCTACGTCAGGCTCACCGTGCTCGCGCACAAGCTTAGGCTTACTGGCAGCGCCAACAAAGACATCGCGTTCCACTCGCGGCAGTTCGTTTAAGTCCTCTGCCGCCGTCTTTATTTGTTCATATTCCTGCAGTCGCCGAATCAGTTCCGTACGCGGGTCGTCTTCGTCATCGAACTCCTCTGGGCGCGGCAATAGCATGCGCGACTTAATTTCCGCGAGCATGGCTGCCATCAGCAAATACTCGGCGGCGAGCTCAAGCTCTAGGGCCTGCATAAGCTCGATGTAGCTCATGTACTGGGCAGTAATCACCGACACTTTCACCTGCAAGATGTCGAGATTTTGCCGACGGATCAAATACAGCAGCAGGTCGAGGGGTCCCTCGAAGGTTTCCAGAAAGACCTCGAGGGCTTCCGGGGGTATGTACAGGTCCTTGGGCAGCTGCTGAATTTCTTCGCCGGCTACCCACGCAATGGTCGCCTCATTGGCGGCCCGAGCCGCACTGAGATTGCTCACTTTCGGTTGGGTGCTATCCATGAACCGTATCTCGCCAGAGGCTAGCGCGCATCAGCGGCCTCCAATGCCGACGGCATCTTTGACTTCTTCCATGGTTTCTCGGGCCACCGCGCGGGCTTTTTCAGATCCCTCGGCGATCACTGCATGAACCAAGTCTGGGTCTTCTTCAAACTGCAGGGCGCGCTGACGAATGATCTCCTGCTCGCTGTTGATCGCATCGATCAGAGGTTTTTTACAGTCGACGCAGCCAATGCCCGCGCTCTTGCAGCCCTCGATCGCCCACTGTTTCACCTCGTCGTCGCTATAAACTTCGTGCAGAGCGAATACCGGACACTGGGCGGGATCGCCCGGATCGTTTCGCCGCACCCGAGCTGGGTCGGTTTGCATGGTGCGGATTTTCTCTTCCACCACAGCCGGCTCCTCGCGCAGCCCAATGGTGTTGTTGTAGGACTTCGACATTTTTTCGCCGTCAAGTCCGGGCATCTTTGACTGGGCTGTCAGCATGGATTGCGGCTCTGGCAAGATAATTCGACCGCTGCCCTCTAAGTATCCGAAAAGGCGTTCGGTGTCGCCTATGGACAGATTTTGTTGCTCTGCGAGCAAGGCACGCGCACGTTCGAGGGCTTCGGCATCGCCGCGCTCTTGATACTCGCGACGTAGGTCCGAATACAAGCGCGCCGCTTTTTTGCCCATTTTTTTCACCGCCGCCTCGGCCTGCTCTTCAAACCCTGGCTCGCGGCCATAGACGTGGTTGAAGCGCCGGGCGATCTCTCGAGTCAGTTCCACATGGGCTACCTGATCTGCGCCGACGGGTACCCGCCCGGCGCGGTACATCAGAATATCCGCAGCTTGCAGCAGTGGGTAACCCAAGAAACCATAGGTCGCCAAGTCGCGGTCGTTGAGTTTTTGTTGCTGGTCTTTGTAGGAAGGCACACGCTCGAGCCAAGCCAACGGCGTGATCATCGAAAGCATCAGATGAAGTTCTGCATGCTCGGGCACCTTGCTTTGCACAAACACCGTCGCAGCGCCGGGGTTCACCCCGGCTGAGAGCCAATCCACCACTGTGTCATAGGAGTACTGGTCGATGGTCTCGGAATGTTCGTAATTGGTCGTCAGCGCGTGATAGTCCGCGACGAAAAAAAAGCACTCATACTCGTGCTGCAGTTGCACCCAATTGTTCAGTACCCCGTGCAAATGGCCCAGATGCAAACGGCCAGTGGGCCGCATTCCCGACACGATGCGTTGGTTTGAATCGTTGCTACTCAACCAGGGGTCCTTTCAACTTTGGGCCACGCAGTATAGAGCGTCAGCTGCGGCGATGGCAGGCATTTCGCCTGACTTTGATCACGCGAGCCCACTGCCATCGACTGAACAGTAAGATCGCTTGGAACTTGCGCGCGAAAGCCCACAACCTGCCGACTTCTCCCCTCTACAGCAGTTCGCCCGCGCCCTGGCGAGTGATATGAGGTTCGTCCGCGGTGAAGTCGACGATCGTGGACTCGTCATCGCTGCCCATGCCGCAACCCAGCACAAAGGCCACGCGTTTATCGACGGCTGCGGCGATGTCTTGAGGATCTCGCAGCGTAGCCGCGTCGTCTGGTAAATCAGGTAGCTTCAGTGTGGTCGACAGTAACGGTTCACCCATGGCCTCAAGCAATCCTATCGCCACAGCATGCTCGGGCACGCGCAGGCCGATGGTTTTTTTCTTCGGGTGAACGAGTCGACGCGGCACCTCCTTGGTTGCTGGCAGCACAAAGGTAAACGGACCGGGCGTGTTGCGCTTTAAGATGCGGTAGGCGGAATTTTCCACCCGCGCGTAGCTGCCTAACTCACTAAGATCACGACATATCAGGGTGAACTGGTGCTCCTTCGGCAAGCGCCGCAGGGCAACCAGCTGGTCTAAGGCGCCTTTGTCGCCCAAGTGACAGGCGACGGCATAACCGGTCTCGTTTGGATATACCACCAGCTCACCACGGTGCAATGCCTGCGCGGCCATGTCGAGCAAGCGTTTTTGTGGGTGAGTCGGGTGGAGTTCGAGTAACTGCGTCATGGATGTTTCCCGGTGACAAAGGTGAGTTGACCGCGCGCGCCTCCTCAGCCGCGGCTGAGACTTTGCATGCCAAGGTCTGTAGCGTATCGTCGCGCTTCGACGCGTCGACCTCCATACCCTTTTGGCAAAAGTATCGTGGAGGTTTGCGACCCTTTAGACACTTTGAAGAACACTTTGAAGGCCTCAAACAGCGGACAGTCCATGCAACAATTTCTCGAACACCTAGCAGTGATTGCCTTTGTCATCGTTTTTTTCTGGACGCGAGACGTGTTTGCCGCCACCACCGTTTTACTCGTCGCCATCACCGCTCAGGTCGCCTTCTACAAACTGACCGGTCGGCCTTTAAGTAACGTTCTGAAAATCACCTTTTGGTTATCACTCATCCTTGGCGGCCTGACCCTGGTGCTGCGCGATGAAACCTTCATTCAATGGAAGCCCAGTCTTGTTGCTTGGGCCATGGCGCTGGGTCTGGTGGGCGCCATGTGGTTTGCCAAGTTGTTTGTGCTGAAAAAGATGCTTGGTAGCGCCATCACCACCGAAGACGCGGTCTGGCGCAAACTCACCTACGGCTGGACCTTGGGCCTAAGCGCCAATGGTTTTATCAACCTTTGGGTGGCCTACAACTATTCCATGGAGACCTGGGTAACCTTCAAATTCGTTGGTCTGATTGGTCTACAGCTGCTGTATGTCGTCATCATGATGGTTTATCTGGTGCGCATCGGCGCAATCAAGGATGACGATGCAGCAGCCAGCTCTCAGCCCAACAACGAAAACAGCACCGAGGCTTAGGCGTGATCACCCTTAGCGTCAACCTGAATAAAATCGCTTTGCTGCGAAACTCACGAGACGGTGGCAAGCCCAGCGTGGTCGATGCTGCCCGTCAGGCCATTGCCCAAGGCGCAGGCGGCATCACCGTACATCCGCGCCCAGATCAGCGGCATATACGCCCGGATGATGTCTATGCCCTCGCTGACCTGCTGGCCAAGGACTACCCCGGGATTGAGTTCAACATTGAAGGCAATCCCTTTGCTGGACCGACTGACGCGGGCTATCCCGGTTTTCGCCACTTGGTGGAGGTGACCAAGCCCCACCAAGTGACCTTGGTACCCGATAGCGACGATCAGCTGACCTCAGACCACGGCTGGGATCTGGCGGCGCCTCAACCTGCGCTTGAAGAAGCCATTGCGGCCTACCGAGCCATGGGCTGTCGGGTCAGTTTGTTTATGGACCCGGTAACGACGCAAATGCCGACAGCAAAGGCCATTGGCGCAGACCGCATCGAATTTTACACCGGTCCTTATGCGCAAACGTTTTGGACTTATGGCGTGGACGATGCGCAAACCGAGGACTGCTTTGCACAGTTTTACCAAGCCGCTGAAAGTGCCCTCGCTGCCGGTCTGGGCATTAATGCAGGCCATGACCTAGATCAGGAAAACTTAGCCTTATTCGCCACGCTCCCTGGCCTACAAGAAGTGTCCATTGGTCACGCCATCATGTGCGAGGCGCTGCAGGCCGGTTATGAACCCACCATCAAGCGCTATGTGGAGATCTTGCACCAATGAAGCCTTTGTTTATGTCGAGCATCCTGAGGTTATGCGTCACCAGCCTCGCCTGGGCGGCCCTTGCACTCAGCCCCGGGCATGCTGGGGCGGCTGAGCAACGAAGCCAGGGTACTGCACGCGTGTTTAGCGAAAATCCGCGCGTCCTCATCGAAACTACCCAGGGCGATATCGAGATTGAACTGCTACCGAAATTTGCCCCAAAGCATGTCAACAACTTCCTCGACCTCGTCGAACAGGAGTTCTACAGCGGACTGATTTTTCACCGCGTCATCCCGAATTTTATGATTCAGGCCGGAGGCTATGAGGTCGGCGTGCAATACCGCGAACATGACGACAACATGGTACCCAACGAGTCCTACAACGGCCTGAAGAATAAGCGCTTTAGCGTTGCGGCGGCGCGCACCGATGACCCAGATTCCGCAGACACGCAGTTTTACATCAACGTCGTGGACAACCCATTTCTCGACGCCCAACCCAACGAGCCCGGCTACACGGTGTTCGGCCGCGTTATCGATGGCTTTGATGCGGTAGAGCGCATTGAACTCACTGATACCCACTTGCGCATGGGCATGGCCGGCGTACCTGAGCAGCCCATCGTGATCTCGGCGGTAAAACTGCTGAATCCCCAATAGACCTCACGGTAGCCAACTACTCTGCGCGTTGCTGAGCCACGACAATACCGCTCATCCAAGGCCCGCAACCTTGGCCCGAATTCATGTAAACTGCCGCCTTTTTTAAGGCACCTCTTTATCCATGCGAACCATTCTTATCGCCCTCGCCAGCGCCCTTTTGCTGGCCTTCATCGTTATTCAGCTCAACGTCCTGTTTTTTGCCGACGATCAGCTAACCGTTCAACATCACCTAGCGCTGCTCGTTTTGACCGTTGTCGCGCTGTTCATTAATGGCTTGTTCAACGCCCGCCTTGCCTTGCGTGACGCACCCAAGACAGGTCGCGGACGAGATCGCAATCGTGACCGTCGCAACACCAGGGGCCGAGACGGTCGTGATCGAGACAGCGCTCGCGGCAACAATGCCCGGGATGGCGGCGAAAAGACTGGGCGCGGCGGTGATAAGCAGCGCGACAAAAAGCCGCGTGGCGAACGTCGCGGTCCGAAAAGCACTGGTGGTAACGAGTCGGCCAAGGAAACGAATAAAGAAACGGCCAAGGCCAGCAGCGAAAGACCAAGCGATAGCCAAGAGCGCAAAGTCGACCCAGCCCCGCAGGCGGCGCCTGCCGACGCGGAGCGCGGCAGCGTCAAATGGTTCAACAGAACCAAGGGCTACGGCTTTATCGTGCGGGAATCTGGCGAAGAAATTTTCGTCCATCAGCGCAGCGTGGTGCCTCAAGCAGAGGGCCAGCGCGGTTCGCTGCGCGATGGTCAGGCGGTCGCCTTTGTTGTCGTTGAACATGATAAGGGTGTGCAGGCAGACCGAGTTACCGTACTGGAAAGCTAAGCATGCATATTCGCTCGCTGCTCTCGCAGCGCATCGAAGCGGCATTTACCGCCTTGGGTTTATCCGGTCAGGCACTACTGCAAAGCGCTAGCCGCCCAGAGTTTGGTGACTATCAAGCCAACGGCGTGATGGCCGCTGCCAAGCGGGCGGGCAAAAATCCGCACGAAGTTGCCCAAGCCGTCATCGATGCCATCGACCTGGACGGCATTGCCAGCGACTTGTCTGTAGCCGGTCCGGGTTTTATCAATATCACCTTGGCGCCGCAGTTCATTGCCAACGCAGCGACTTCTCCCCAGCCGAGCGCCGATCCACAGCGCGTGGTGGTCGATTACTCCGGGCCGAATCTGGCCAAGGAAATGCACGTTGGGCATTTACGCAGCACGATTATCGGTGATTGCATTGCGCGGGTACTGGAAAGTTTGGGGCATACCGTCATTCGACAAAATCACGTCGGTGACTGGGGTACGCAATTCGGCATGCTGCTGACGTTCATGGCCGAACAGGGTGCGGCATCGGATTCCCTCGCGGATCTGGAACATTTCTACCGCCAGGCAAAACAGCGCTTCGATACCGATGACGACTTTCAGACCCGCAGCAGACAAGCCGTGGTGCAGCTGCAATCCGGCGATGCAGACATGCTGGTTCAATGGCAAAAATTCATTGAGATCTCCATGTCTCACTGCCAGTCGCTCTACGACCGCTTGGGCATCGATCTCAGTGCTGCGGACATGGACGGGGAAAGCTCCTATAACGATGACCTGAAGAACACCATTGAGCATCTCGATGCCCAAGGCCTGCTCACCGAATCCGACGGTGCGCAGTGCGTGTTCTTGGACGAGTTTAAGAACAAAGAAGGCGAGGCTCAGCCGATCATTGTGCAAAAGTCAGATGGCGGCTATCTCTACTCCACATCCGATTTGGCTTGCCTGCGCCGGCGCATTGGCAACTTCAAAGCCGACCGCGTGCTCTACTTTGTGGACGCCAGACAGGCCTTGCACTTCAAGCAGGTCTTCGCCGTCGCTGACGCTGCCGGTATCAGCAACCCTCAGGTACAGCTGGTACACATGCCCTTCGGCACCATGCTAGGCAAGGACAATAAACCGTTCAAAACTCGCGAGGGCGCCCTGGTCAAGCTGTCAGAACTCTTGGACGAAGCCATCTCTCGGGCGAGCAAGCTACTGCAAGAGCGGGCGGTGCAAAGCAAGAATCCGGACATCGATGACGACGAACTCGCGGCGCTTGCTGAGATCATCGGTATTGGCGCAGTGAAGTACGCGGATCTGTCGAAAAACCGCACCAGCGATTACGTTTTTGACTGGGATCAAATGCTCAGCTTCGACGGCAATACGGCGCCCTACCTGCAATACGCCTACTCGCGGACGAGAAGCATCTTTAGCCGCGGCGATGTGGACGTTGCTGCACTGCCCGAGCATGTGGTCAGTGAAGGTGAACCCGAGCGTCGCTTAGCGGTGGCCATCGCCGGCTACCAAGACCTGCTGGAGCAGGTCGCTCAAGAAGGCTACCCCCATCAGCTGTGTGCCTACCTGTACGACTTGGCCGGCCGCTTTACCCAGTTTTACGAACAGTGCCCCATACTCACCAGCGATGACGCGGTGAAAACCCGTCGCCTAACGCTGACCAAGCAAACCGGCGATGTGCTGGCCAATGGACTGACGCTGTTGGGTATACGGGTTGCCGAGCGAATGTAGCTGGCACAACAACCAATGCCAGAGGGAATATGACCCAAACATATACCACGACGATCAACGCAGCTGCGCTCGAGACATTGCTCGACACCAACGCACCGCTGCGCATTTTTGATTGTCGTGCTCGTCTGGGCGACCCCGACCAAGGCGCAGTACTGTTTGCCGAGGGCCATATTGCAGGCGCACTGCGCGCAGACCTCGATACAGACCTTGCCGCACCGCCTGGTGACCAAGGCAGGCACCCGCTGCCAGCGTTTGCTGCATGGCTGACGCGAGTCAAACAGTGGGGTCTGCAAGACCACGAGCAAGTCGTTCTATACGACGACATGGGCGGGCAAATGGCAGCGCGGGGCTGGTGGATGTTCCGCTGGCTAGGTCATGAAGCCACCGCGGTACTGGACGGTGGGCTGCAACAGTGGCAGCGGCCGCTAGAATCCGGCGCACCTCAAACACCGAATCCCAGTGACTATCAGCCTAAACAGTCGCTGACCCGTCTTTGGCAAGTACAGGATGTTGAACACAACCTCAGACAGCCCTCACATCAACTCGTGGATGCTCGCAGCGCTGAGCGTTTTCGCGGCGAACAGGAGCCCATCGACCCAGTAGCAGGACACATTCCCAGCGCGATCTGTCTGCCCTGCACCGACAACCTCGCGCCCTCGGGATTGTTCAAAACCGCCGAAGATCTGCGCCAACGCTTTGCCGACCTCTTGAACACACACACCGTCTGCTACTGCGGTTCTGGCGTCACGGCGACTCATAACATCCTCGCCATGCGCCTAGCGGGGCTGGCAGAGCCTGTGCTGTACGCAGACTCTTGGAGCGGCTGGATTACCGACAGCCATCGACCCATCGCCCTGTCGGATACCTGAGCCGATGTTGCGTTCACGGTGAGCAACCACAGCGAGTACATCGCGCCAGCCGACATTCGCTGGCAAGGCAGCCAGCCCTATTCAACCCAATACGACGACATCTATTTCAGCGCCGACGGCAACGCCGAAGTGCAGCGCGTGTTTATGCAGCCCTCGAATCTCGTCGAGCGCGCACGCGACGCTGCCACTCGCTGCTTTACCGTCGCTGAACTCGGCTTTGGCAGCGGTCTTAACTTTTTTGTCTGTGCCGACAACCTGCTGCGCGAGACCGACAAAATTCTGCATTTCATCAGTGTCGAAGCTCATCCGCTCAGCGAGGCGAGCTGGCAGCACCTCGCCAGGCTGCAGCCAAATTCCCCAACCGCACAGGCGCTGGCCGCGTCACCACCGCCACTGCTTCGTGGCTGGCATCGCCGCGTCCTGCATCAGGGTCGAGTCCATCTCAGTCTCTTTCATGGCGATGTGGGCGCCGCCATGGCAGATCTTCAACGACAGCAACGCCAGCCTGTGGATGCTTGGTTCCTAGACGGCTTTGCACCCACCAAGAACCCTGCCATGTGGCATGCAGATGTACTGGCCAGCGTGGCGAGTTTATCGACCACCGACACTACGGTGGCGACGTTTACCGCCAGCGGTCAGGTCAGGCGCGATCTGCAGGACCTTGGCTTTGCCATGGAGAAAATCGACCAGCGACCGTTTAAACGAACCAGCCTGTTGGGTCGCTTTGTCGCACCCGCTAGTCGTCAGCCAGTCACTGCACCCAGCCGCGTCAACGTGCTAGGCGCAGGCATCGCCGGTGCTTGGGCGGCCCGACAACTGGCAGACCTAGGACTGTTGGTGAACGTTTACGACCCCGTCGGCATCGCCAGCGGTGGTTCGAAAATGCATGTCAGTGCCCTGCACGGGCGATTACTGGGGGATGCAACCCCGGGCGCCGAATTTCGCGCCCGGGCCTATCACCATGCCGTGTCGCTGTATCAGCGCCAGCCGGCTTTTCGACATACCGGCGCACTACAGCTTGCGCTCACTGAGAAAGAACTCGCCAAGCTACGGCGCATTCGTGAAGTTTATTGTGCGCAAGACTTCGGCACGCCAACCCACGCCCAGTCACAGTGGTTGGCTTACTGCACCCCCCACGCGCTGGATGCACTCACCGCAAGTCAGGCCCTGGGCGGTTTGTTTTTTACCGGAGCAGGTGTGGTTGACCTGCCACAAATGTGCAGCAATCTGCTGGATCATCCGGGTATTGAAGTCCACCACAGCACGGTTGAACCGCGCGAAGACGAGCCATGGATCATCGCCTGTGCCAGTAACAGTGGATATTTCAGCCAAGACATACCGCTGGAGATCGGCGATGTTTGGGGCCAGCTGGATTGGATTGAGCCCACCTCACGTGCCGTGCGCGTCCCCATCGTTGGCAACGGCTATGTCATTCCTACGGGCAATAGTACAGATGCTTGGGTAGTGGGCAGTAGCTATGAGCAGCGCCCATGGGAGCCTGCGCAAGCAAGTCACAGTAATGTGCAGGCCAATCGACGCTTCATTGGTGATGGGCCTGTGGTTTCGATCCAACACAAACGCGCGGCCCGCTGTGTTTCCAGTGACCGCGATCCGGTCATCGGTCGCCTTGGCGAACAGCGTTGGGTAAGCACGGCCCACGGCTCTTCTGGCACCAGTTCTGCGCCCTTGGCAGCCAGCATCATCGCCAGCGATATTGTGGGGTGGATCGCGCCGGTTTCTCAGCGCGCGTTAGACGCTGTTGATCCAAGGCGCTTTGCCTCGCGGCAAGCCAGGCGCGGCGTCAAAGTGGTTGGACCGCCGCCAGCAAAGTAGCCCGCACTGACTGGTGACTTAGGCGCTAGGAAGCGCCCTTAATCACTCTAACGTCGATGACGCTCTCAATATCACGAATAGCCTGCAACAGGCCTTCGTCTGGGGCCTCTGACAAATCAATCAGGTTATAGGCGAGATCATCACGAGACTTGTTAATCAAATCGATGACGTTGATGTTGCGCTCAGCCAGCACTGCGGTCATCTGGCCCAGCATGCCCGGCACGTTGTGATTGCTGATCGCCACACGATAACCGTCTACGGCCTCAAGACTGACGGCAGGAAAATTCACCGAGTTCACAATGCTGCCGGTTTCCAAAAAGCGCATCAGTTGATTGGCCGCCATGACCGCACAGTTTTCTTCCGCCTCATCGGTGCTAGCACCCAAGTGTGGGGTCAGCATGACCCTTGGGTGATCGATCAAACCCGGTACCGGAAAATCCGCGACATAGCGGCCAAGGTGCTCACTTTCAAGAGAGGCCTTCAATGCTGCCGCATCCACAATCGGCTGACGCGCGAAATTAAGCAGTACGCTGCCGGGTTTAAATGCTTGCAAGGCTTCGGCATTGATCATGCCCTCGGTGGCGGGCAATTGGGGTACATGTAAGGTCACATAGTCCGCCCGGGCAAATAAACTGGGCAGGTTATCCATGCGCTCCACACTGGATGGCAACCGCCAAGCAGCATCGACGGACAGTGCAGGGTCGTATCCCAGCACATCCATGCCCAGGTCCAGCGCTGCTCGTGCAACCATGGAGCCGATGGCACCCAAGCCAACCACACCGAGGGTTTTACCGATCAGCTCGCGCCCTTTGAATTTTTTCTTCTCTGCCTCGACCAGCTTATTCAGCTCAGCCTCATCACTGACATCTGCCAGTGAGCGCACATAGTTCACACCGCCAAGTACATCGCGAGACGCCAACAGCAGCCCGGTGAGCACCAGTTCTTTCACCGAGTTGGCGTTCGCGCCGGGCGTGTTGAAGACCACGATCCCTGCCTGACTGCAGGCTTCAACGGGCACATTGTTCACGCCGGCACCCGCCCGCGCGATAGCCCGTAGTCCGGGTGTTAGCTCGTCTACTGACAGCTTATGACTGCGCAGCAGCATCGCATCAGCGCCTTCCATATCTGGGCCAACGGTATAGTCGCCAGCCGCAAAGCGCTGCAGACCAACCGGTGCGATGGCGTTGTAGGTTTTGATGTTGTAGGCGTTGGGAGTATCCATATCAGACGCTTTTTATTGGGGAGCGGCACGTTAGGCGTGCCCCAATTGGATGTCAAGACAGCGCCCGGCTTAGGCAGATTGATCATCAACAAGACGCTGAATCTCGTCTACTAACCGATCCGCCGCACTGGCGGAATCCAGTAGGGCCATCGCTTCACGGTAGGCTGCCCCCTGACGTTCAAGGCGCTCTAGCGCCTGCAGCAGGGTCAGGGGCGTGACGTCTTGCTCGTCGAGCACCTCGCTCCAGCCATGCTCTTGGGCGTACTGTGCGTTGGCAATTTGATCGCCCCTAGACCCCGCAAGGGGCAGTGGCACCAGGACATTGGGCTTTGCCAGCGCGACCCATTCAAACAGCGCGTTGGCGCCGGCTCGCGATATGACTAGGTCTGCTGCCGCCAATAAATCACCCCAACCCTCGTCAACAAACTCGAGCTGCAAGTAGCCCTCGCGCTCCATGTCCTCGGTCTTGCCAACGCCGCAAACGTGGACAACAAAGAAACGCTCAGTAAGCGCCTCTAGGTTGTCTCGTATGATGCGGTTCAAATTTTCGGCGCCCAAACTGCCGCCGGTGACCAGCAAGATCCTCTGGCCGCCATCGCGCTCAACACCGAGCGCCCTGCGCCCGGCCGCGGCGTCACCGTCCAGCAGCCCTCGGCGCACCGGCGTGCCCGTCAACACTCGACGACCTGAAAAGCCTGCAAACCGGGTGTCGGCAAAACTCGTGCACAAGGTTCGAATGAACGGCAGGCTCAGGCGGTTAGCCAAACCCGGCGTCAGATCTGACTCATGGGCCACCACAGGAATGCGCAGCAGCCAAGCCGCAAAAACCGGCGGTAGAGACACGAAGCCGCCCTTGGAGAACAACACGCTAGGACGAATGCGCAGCAGCAACACCACTGATTCGATCACTGCCCAGCCAATACGGAACAAATCCGTGAGGTTTTGCAGGGAAAAATATCGCCGGAGCTTGCCTGCGCAGATGCCGTGAAATATCAGCTCGCGATCGCCAAGGTAACCCTGCTCCAGCCCGCTACGCGTGCCAATAAAGTGCACGCGGTAGCCCTTCGCCAGCAGCAGATCGGCCACAGGCAAGGCGGGGATCACGTGCCCTGCACTACCGCCACCGGTCATGGCTATGGGTTTGGCCTGGTTCATGTTATTCGAGCGCTTATTTTTGTGTTCTGTGAAACTGTCATGTGCCGTCCCTGCACTCGTCAGTAACCGAGCACAGACTTTAGCAGCGGCACCGTCAACAGGCGCTTGTGCTGCAGGGTTGCCGCATCAAGCCGCTCCAAGTCCGCCAGTAACCGGTCGATCCCCCGTGGCCCACGACGCAGCCAATATTCCACCACACTATCGCTCAAGTGATAGCCGCGCTGCTCGGCGCGAATGCGCAGCGCCTGACCCTTATCATCATCGTGCAATGGTGCAAGCTGATGGTGGGCCAAGGCCCGCAAACGCGAGTTGAGATCGGCTAGGGAGAAAGACACTGCAGCGGCGGGTTGTCGGTGCGCGACCATCAAACGCCGGGGAACATTGCCATGGCCGTCGCCGAGGGTGTTATACAGCGCCATGAGCGCCTCCTCCGCAACGCGCTGACCGCGTATTTCATCAGCATGGTCAATGGCAATGGTCGCAGACAGGTCTTGGCCGTTAGCCAGGGTATCGATCACCTCCAATAGGCTATCGGCCAAGGCTTGGCTCGCCTTGGAAGCGCAGTCTAGGTAGGCATGCAAATGGCCGTGCTCGACCGCGCTCAGGCAGGTCGCACGCAGCAGATGGGTCTTGCCGCAGACGTCTTCGCCGCACAGCCAATAGCCCGAGAACCCGCTGACTTGGCTTTTTAGGGTGTCGCAAAGCTCGGCGTTATCACCAACAACAAAGTTCTCAAAGGTGGGTTGATGGGGCGCATCAATGGGCAATACGGCCTGTTCGCTCACGGGTTGTCCCCTGTTATTTTAAGAGTCGCCCTGCTCCAGAGAGTCATGGATCTCCTGAGATTGTTCTCCGCGCAGACGACGCCAAGAATGGCGTCCCCATACGAACAAATAATGGCAACCCGAAGCAATACACAACGCTGCCAACGCAGGAAAGGTGTAGGCCTGCAAAAACGTCAATAACCCTGGCCCCAGATCACCAATGGGCATTTGGCTGACCATCAGCATCAGCACCACGAGAATTTGCAGCGCGGTGTTGGTCTTGCTGAGCAGACTAGGGTTCACCGTCAGATCACCAAAGACACCGCGATACACGCCAGCGCCAAGCAAGATCAAAATATCGCGGGTCAAAATCAGTGCCACCAGCCACAGCGGTATCAACCCTTGCAGGGTAAAAACCAAGTACATGGCTGCAATCAGAAACTTATCCGCCAAGGGATCAAGCAAGGTACCCAGTTCTGTCTGCCAGCCATAGCGGCGGGCCAAAAAACCATCCAGCGCGTCCGAGAAACCCGCTACCAGCATGAGCCAGAACGCGCTCATCACTTGGTGCTGCCACAGCAGCCAAGTAATGGGCAGCACCAAGGCGATGCGCAACATGCTTAAGTAATTGGGTAGCGCGCTCATGAGCGACCCAACCACACAAACTCGAGGTTGGTCAGTGATTCGTTGAACGGCAGCTCTAAAATTTGGGGAGGTTGAGGGGCAGTATCAAATTGCCCGTCGTCGATCAGCAGCGACTGCAGTTGACGGTCGGTTGCTACGGTATTCACGCGCAGCGTCAGCGCATCTGCCTGCAGGCCCAGCAACATGACCGAGTCGATAAATTCCAAGGACTGCAAATAGTCGAGCAAGCCTGCGTAAGCCTGTAATCCCTTGATACCGCGCACCACCAAGTCGTGATTGCGCGAGCCGCTGGTAAAGATGAGGTGCTGGTCGAGCACGTGGCGGGTGGCCATGTCGATGCCCGTGCGCACCAGATTGTCGCGGTCGACTCCACGTAGATACTGCGACGATTCACCGTCGCTGGAGCGCACCAGCCACTCACCGGTATATAGGCGCTCGCCGAGAATTTCTTGCACGCTGAAACGGCCCAACAAGTACTGGCTTGCCATGTAGCGTTCACTGGCCTGATCCAGCACATCGGTGAACCTACCCCACACCACGGCGGGATTAACTTGCACGCTATCCTGCAAATCCATCAGCGGTAGCATGGTCGGCAAACCTCGCTGTTGGGCTCGCGCGTCGAGCTCGCTGCGAAGCTCTACCGCACTGTGATCGACGATTTTGCGACCGCTGGGTTCGTCCAGCACCATCCACACCATGGTCAGCGGGCGACGCGACCACCACGTGGGGAGCTGGGCGTCTCTGGCCAGTTGTTTGATCGCCGCGGGTTGAAAATCAAAGCGCAGGGCCAAGGACGCATCGGCGCCGCTCGATGCATTGTCGATCAGACCACGTTGTTCAGCATCTAAGTCCCGAGGGTCGAAATACACATATTTGGTGTAGTACCGCTCGGGGGAGGTTAACGCCTTAGCTACGGTTGCGCTGCGCGGTATGGAGGCTAAGCCTGTGGTGCGTGACAGCACGCGCAGCAAGGAGCGTTGGGCCGCCGCCAGCCGCGCACGATCACTTTGATCCGGCACAAACTGATCGACCTCATACAGCCAATCAACCGTCTGACCACGAGTTTGTTGGGCGACCACCGATGTGCTTAGCGACAGCATGAGCAACGCCGTTATGAACGCGCAGAGCCAAGCGAACGGCGATTTTACAAGACAGTGCCAACTGGACATGGAGGTGTTTATGCTTCACATCGATACGACTGGCCAGTGTAGCGGAGTTACCGACCCGATGAGTATTTTTGTCGGCGCAGAATCTGCTAAGCAGTCGGCGATCCGTGAGATTTCGTGACGTGTCGGGCCTTAAAAAAATGGGGCCCTTCAAAGGAGAGAGACCGTGGACATAGATGAGGGTCTAGCTCAGCGCATTCGCGAGACACTGTTTGATCTCGCGGAATTCGCTGACATCAGCGAGCGCAAGATGTTCGGCGGCTTGGTCACCATGGTGAATGGTCATATGACCTGTGGTCTTTCTGGCCGCAAAGATCGACAAGACGGCGGCATCATGCTGCGCGTCGGCGCAAATCATTACCAGGCGGCATTGCTGGATCCACATTGCCGCGAGATGAATTTCTCCGGCAGGCCGATGACCGGCTTTGTCTCCATCGACGCTGAGGGCGTGGCCGAGGACGACGATTTGCGCCGCTGGCTCGAACTCAGCCTCAGTTTTGTGCTCGCCCTACCCCCAAAGTAAGGTCGCGCCACCTCTCGCCACTGCCTAGCGCCTTGTGCTTGCGCTTTTGCTGGGGCTGGGGCTTGAACTTTGGTCTGGGGCATCAGAGTCTGTAGACTGGCGGCTTTTCTCAGCGAAGCTCACCATGTCTGGATCGAACAGCGACATTCCCGATAAGAACCGCGGCCTCACCTATAAGGATGCCGGTGTCGATATCGAGGCAGGCGCGCAGCTGATTGAACGCATCGCACCGGCGGCCAAGGCCACGCGCAGACCCGAGCTGCTCAGCGGCTTGGGCGGATTTGCGGCCATGGCCGAGCTACCCGAGGGCTACGAAAAACCCATCTTGGTGACCGGTACCGATGGCGTCGGCACTAAGCTGAAAATCGCCATCGACTACAACCGCCACGACTTCGTCGGCCAAGATTTGGTGGCCATGTGCGTCAACGACGTGCTGGTGGTCGGCGCCGAAGCCTTTCTTTTTCTCGACTATTACGCCACTGGCAAACTCGACGTGGACATCGCCGAGCGCGTAATCAAGGGCATAGCTCATGGCTGCTCGTTAGCGGGTTGCGCATTGGCGGGTGGCGAAACCGCCGAAATGCCAGGGTTTTACAGCGACGGCGAATACGATCTCGCCGGCTTCTGCGTAGGCGTGGTAGAGAAAGCCAAAATCATCGACGGCACCAAGGTTCGTAGCGGTGACCGCATCATCGGCCTGCCAAGCTCCGGCCCACACAGCAATGGCTACTCGCTGATTCGCAAAGTGCTGGAAAACGCAGAGCTGGTCATCGACGACACCTTGCTGGATGAACTATTAGCGCCAACACGCATTTACGTTAAACAGGTGCGCAAGTTGCTGGAGAGCGTGGACGTGCACGGCATGGTGCACATTACCGGCGGAGGATTTTACGAGAATATTCCACGGATATTCTCCAAGGAGGACATCGCTGCGCTGATCGATATGGACAGCTGGCAGCGACCGAGCGTGTTTTCTTGGCTGCAGCAGGCAGGCAACATTTCTGAGCAAGAAATGCTCACTACCTTTAACTGCGGTATTGGCCTGTTGTTAATCGTGGCCGAGGACGACGTTGAGGCGACCCTTGAAGCGCTGCGCGATCAGGGCGAAGCCCCGGTGCAAATCGGCGCCATCGTAGCGGCGGATCACCAAACCGAAGCGGGACAAATACTGATTCGCTGACAACACTCCCTTAAGTTTTCGGCAGGGTCACCCCAACCTGACCTTGGTATTTACCACCGCGGTCTTTGTAGGTCGTTTCGCACCGCTCGTCGGACTGAAAGAACAACATCTGCGCCACACCTTCATTGGCGTAAATCTTCGCTGGCAACGTCGTCGTATTTGAAAACTCCAGCGTCACATGCCCTTCCCATTCTGGCTCCAGTGGCGTCACGTTGACGATGATGCCGCAGCGCGCATAGGTGGACTTGCCCAAGCAAACCGTCAGCACATCTTCTGGAATGCGAAAGTACTCGACCGTACTGGCTAAGGCGAAAGAGTTTGGTGGAATGATGCAGTAGTCGCCTTCCACATCGACAAAGCTACGTTCATCAAAGGCCTTAGGATCCACCGTCGCCGAGTGTATGTTGGTAAACACCTTGAACGCATTGGCGCAGCGCACGTCGTAGCCATAGCTCGATGTGCCATAGGAAATTACCTTGCCGCCACTGTCGTTGGTGCGAATTTGCCCGGCTTCAAAGGGTTCGATCATCCCCTTACTGGCTTGCTCGACGATCCAGCGATCGGATTTGATAGTCATCGCGTTGCTTCCCTCTTACCCTGTATTGCTATTAGTCATCGACCATCGCAATGGTCGGCGCCGCAGCTGCCGTGCTTTTGCGCCCCCACAGCTGGGCGGCCATGTTACGCGCTGCGTCGCGGTAGAGGCCGGCGATTTTCGAATCTGGCTCAACTTTGACCGTGGGCTGTCCGCCATCGGCCTGTTCACGGATAGACATGGCCAGGGGCAGTTGCCCAAGCAACGGCACCGACAAATCCTCTGCCACCCGGCGACCACCGTCGGCGCCGAATAAATGGCTAATGTGCCCGCAGCTTGGGCACTCGTGCACGCTCATGTTCTCGACGATGCCCAGCACCGGAATGTCTACCTTGGCAAACATCTCAATGCCTTTCATCGCATCCAACAAGGCGATGTCTTGGGGCGTAGTAACGATCACCGCCCCAGAAACCGGCGCCTTCTGTGACAGGGTCAGCTGTATGTCTCCGGTGCCAGGCGGCATATCAATAATGAGATAGTCGAGATCGCCCCACAGGGTCTGACCCAAAATCTGCTGTAGCGCGCCGCTGGCCATGGGCCCGCGCCAGACCATGGGGGTTTTGTCTGTGGTCATAAAGCTCATAGACATGGCCTTCAGGCCATGAGCGCGGATGGGCTCGAAGTGCTTACCGTCCTTGATGTCTGGCCGCCGACCTTCAGCCACCCCAAGCATCATGCCCTGACTCGGGCCGTAAATGTCCGCATCCAGCAGTCCGACCTTGGCGCCTTCGGCGTCGAGGGCTAACGCCAGATTCACCGCCGTGGTGGATTTGCCCACACCGCCCTTGCCACTGCTCACCAGCACCAAGTGTTTCACCTGACCGAAGCCTGAGCCACCGCCTACCGAAAAATTGAGCTGCAGATCAACGTCATCTACACCAAGAAACTGCGCCAGCTGGGGCGCTAAGTCTGCCTGTAGCCCAGCAGCGGGATAACCCAGCGTGACCGAGATTTGCTTACCCGAGG
>ERZ802831.455-NODE-455-length-21248-cov-19.6539_pt1 | contig 21248 bp, 21 predicted proteins | sample MGYA00345655_ERZ802831 | MGnify/ENA primary metagenome ERZ802831 (study PRJEB30503, sample SAMEA104212376) | marine metagenome | biome: Westerlies Biome; feature: [SRF] surface water layer (ENVO:00010504) within the epipelagic zone...; material: water...
CAAATTTTTAGTAAAGATGGAAGTTCACGAATTTTTTCCTTTGGAAAAGGGCTATTTTTTTTAATTTCGGAAGTACTTTGATGAAAATCTAGTCTTCCGAGAAGAATTGTACGAATTGGTAAATCATCAACCACTTTTTTAAGTAATATTGCACCATCTAATCCGCCTTCTCTAAAATCAACAAATGTGGTAATACCTTTTTGAATCATAGAATGACATGTATTTTTCATAAATGTTGAGAGATATTCATTAGAAGTATTTTTCAAAATTTTAGATTTAATTCCAAACATAGGATGAATTTTTTGATTTACAGTACTATTCAATGTAATATCCTTACCAATTGAATCAGCGATATGTGTATGAGAATTTATGAATCCTGGGATTAATAGTAACCCTTCACAATCTATGGTATCTTTTTTTGATTTAGATTGTATGTTAGAATTAATTTTTTGAAATTTCTCATTTTTAATTTGAATATCAACATTTGAAATAAAATCTAAATTTTCACCAACTAATGCGCTGATATTTTTTAATAACATTATAATTCATAAACATCAGGTTTTTGTTTTCCTGAATCTCGGATTTCACGAATAGTATCAAGAGATTTTGTGGCTAATTTAGCTGCATCCCTACTAGTTTTGGCATTTCCGATGCCACAATTCAAAGAAATTTGCTCATCATTTTTAATCATATCAATAAAATTTTGAACGGAATTTTTTGCATCATCACTTGCAATTACCATATAATTATCACCACCCAGGAAAAATGAAAGAGAATTTTTTTCAATGAAATATCTACCAATTTTAGAATATAATTCAAAAACTTTTAATGAAATTTCATACGGAGAATTATCTTTTCTTTTTGATTTTAGATCATCAACATCCAAATGCATTATTGAGACATTAAACTCTAAACTATTATCAATGAATCCATAGATACTATGTTCTTCATTTAATATTACACTATTTTGTTTACCATCATATGCTTTTAGGTTAGCATCAAATGGAGATTCCCCATATCCAATGGAAATAGTTAAACTAACTTCAAATGATTCTTTAACTGATTTTTGAATTTCAATGTGATCATCTAAACTAAGACCATTTGATACAACAAAGAATTCGTCAGATTTATTTAAAAATACCAAACAATTTTTTGCAGAAAATAATTTTTGCACTTGTTTGTAAAGAGAAGCCTGTAGCATCTGTAATTCATGTTCTCTGTCACTACCTAATGTTAAAGTCCAAGGCCCATATTCAGTAATTTTTAAGATACTTAATTGGATCATTCTTAAATTTTTTCCAATTCTTTAGAAATTGTAACAAGTGCTTCGATAGCCCGTTCTGCAACAGGTCTAATTCGGGCATAAGCGTGTCTTTCTTGCATTCCAGGCCCAGTTATTCCAAGAGAAACAGGTTTTTGGTATTTTAGGGATAAATCAGTTAAGGACCTAGCTGCAGCATGAGATATTACTTCATCATGTTTAGTTTGTCCTTTTATTATAGCACCCAAAGTTGCAACACCATGAACTTCTTGATTTTGTAACAATTTATCTACAATTATAGGCATATCATAGGCTCCAGGAACCTTGCAAACATGGGATATTGTTAATTTCATAGAATCTGCTTTTTCTTTTGCAACTTCTAACATGCGGGATGTTACCTCTTCATTAAATTCTGAAACTACAATGGCTATATTCAAAATTAATTCACCTTAGCATATTCCAAAAGTTCTTTTCCATCAATTAATGGAATTCCATTTTGTTTTCCAAATTTTTCTGCTTTATCTACAGATAATGCAGTATAGGTTTCTGCATCCATCATTTCACAGATAGCTGTTACTGGAGTCAATCCTGCAGTCTTAGCCAAGTAGACAGACATTTCTGTATGTCCTTGACGTGATGCTACTAATCCTTCTGATGCAATCAATAAAGGAACATGTCCTGGAGTTTTAAATGAGGATGAAAATTTTTTCTGTTTATTTTCAACTTTGTAGATATTAGCCATTTCCAAAATTGTTAATGCTCTATCTTTATCTGTGATTCCTGTGTAAGTTTGATAATGATTTACAGATAATGAAAATGTTGGATAATCACCATATGGAGCTAAGCCCATTATCATTTCTTTATTTGACATGGATGAACTTGCAAGAGTATCATGCATGTATTGTAATTCAAGAGATTTTGCAAAATTATTTTCAAGAGCAATACAAAGTAATCCACCTGCATTCTGTCTCATTCGTGCAACATGTTCAGGAGTAATGAATTCTGCTGCGACAACCATATCAATTTCATTTTCACGTCCTGCTGAATCAAATAATAAGACAAATTCTCCACGTTTAAGAGATTCAAGTCCAGTTTCAAGTGACATATACAAAAATTGTTTTAATCTAGGTATATAGTTTACTAAAAAATGGGTAATTACCACTATAATTGTAGATAATTAGCCTTGCTTTAAAATATACTTACCAAGAATGTCAGTTTCAATATTAACCTTATCTCCAACTTTCTTAGTATGAAAATTTGTAATTTCAATAGTATGAGGAATTAAAGAGACGGATGCTAATGTTTTTTTAATATCAACAACAGTTAAACTAATTCCATCAATTGCAATAGAACCTTTCTTAACAACATATTTTGCTAAACTTTTTGGAACTTCAAAGTATACTTGTACTTCTTTGGGTTTTTTAACAATTTTTTTAATTACTCCAACACCATCAACATGTCCTAAAACAAAATGACCCTCTAATCTATCACCAGCTTTCAAACTTCTTTCAATGTTTACTACTCCACCAACTTTTAGATTACCAAGATCAGTTTTTTTTGTTGTTTCTTCAATCATTTCGAAAATACATTTAGATTTTGACAGTTTTGTTGCAGTTAGACACACACCATTTAGTGCAACGCTTTGTCCAATTTTTAATCCCTTCACTTGTTTACCTAAGTCAATAGTCATTTCAATTGCACTACGATTTTTTGTAATTTTTGAAATTTTATTTACTTTTCCAACTCCTTCAACAATTCCTGTAAACATCAAAAAAAATACATTGTCTTTGTATAAAATGATTTAGATGATTCTAAAATTAATTATTTTGAATCAGAATTTTGAAATTCATCATCGCAAAATTGATGAAAAACAGTGCATTTATTCTCTTTAGCATCTGATTTGATTTTTTGCATGTCTTTGTTGAGCACACCCTGAGCAGCTAGAAATGCTTCATCAGGCATGTTTAATTTTTCATATAATTTTGACTTTGCAGGAGGTATTTCCCTTAAGCTTGAATCAATCCGTTGAGCTAAATCATAATAATCAATTGCATCTTGAAAATTACCTAAATGACTTAATGAGATGGCTTTGTTCATTAATGCAGTAACATCATTTGGGTCAATTACAAGTGAAGTATCATAATATCTAATTGCATCTTTATGACGATCTAATTCGTTTAGAGAGATGCCCATGCTATTTAATGCCCAAATGTCTTTAGGGTCAATTGACAAAAGTGTTTCACATAATTTTAAAACTTCATCATATTTTTTCAAACTTTCCAATGCAAAAACTTTATTTTTTAATGCATACGCATCAGTACTCTTGATTTCAAGAACTTTATCACAAAATGTGATGGACTCTTCAAAATTTTTCAAGTATATCAAAGCTAATGAAATATTTTGCAAGGCAAGCATATCAGTAGGATCTTTCTTTAGAAGATCCTTACAATAATTGTATAATTGATCATAGTTTTGATTATTGAACATTCTAGTAATTACATTAGTTGGATCAAGAAGGTCAATCATAATACTATTCTACAATTTCTAAAAGTGCTTTTGCTTGTTTGTAATGGACTTCATCTATCATTTTTCCATCAACTGTTGTTGCACCTTTACCTTTTTTTGTTGATTCCAAGTATACTTTACAGACTTTTTTTGCCCATGAAATTTCAGTTTTGTTAGGATAAAATGATTTATGAACCATAGAAATTTGGTCTGGATGTATTACACTTTTACCAGAATAGCCTAAGCTTTTGCCAAAATTACAATCTTTTTTTAATCCTTTCAAATCATTTAGATCCTGCCAAATACCATCAATTGCAGATATTCCTGCAGCTGCAGCATCAACGGGTATTTTGTATCTTGAATATTTTCCACCTGGTGCATCTTTTGTATATTCGACTCCTAAATCATTTAGCAGATCAAATATACCAAAAACAATTGCAGTGACGCGCTTTCCAAATGATGCAATTGGATAGGAGTTTACAACACCTTCTGCTGATTCAATGGATGGAATAATTTGAATTGGTTTTAGTTTTTTAGATTTTTCTAAACCAGAAAGAATTTTTTGTATTTTTTTTAGTTCTGAAACATTATTCACTTTAGGAATTACTATTCCATCAATTCCTTTTTGAACAATTTCTTTTAGATCTGATGGAATTTTTCCAGATAGGGGGGAATTAGTTCTAACAAAAATAGATGAAGAATATTCTGAACGAGATTTTAGTGCATTTTTAATTAATTTTCTAGCACTAGTTTTTTCATTATCTGGAACAGAGTCTTCTAAATCAAAACAGACAATATCAGCTTGAATCTTCTTTGCCTTTTCTAGAAACCTAGGATTATTTCCAGGAACAAAAATGAGACTTCTAAAGAGCTGAGTCATTAAATGACTATGCGCCTTCAGGCTTCAATATGATTTTGCCGAAGAACTTACCAGTTAGCATTTTTGTGTGAGCCTCTGCTGCTTGCTCAAATGTATAAACTGAGTCTACTGCAGCTTTTATTTTTCCTTGACCCATCCAGTATAGACCTTGATCTAATTCAGCTTTTGTTCCTTGTGTTGAACCTAAGACATTGATTCCTTTGAAGAATATGTGTCTAAGATCTATTTGTGCATCATAACCTGTTGTTGCACCACATGAAACTAGAGTTGAACCGTATTTGAGCAATTGTAGTTGCTTGTTAAAGTGAGTTTGACCAATGTGATCAAATGCAAGATCAATTCCAGGTGCTTCACCTTTTGTTTTTGCAATTTCTTTAGTGATTTTGAAGACTTGTTTACTCCAGTCATCTTGTCTATGATCAACTGCATAATCTGCTCCAAGTTCTTTACATTTTTCTAGTTTGTCTGGACTTGCAGTTGCAATAACATCACAGTTGTATAATTTAGCAATTTGAATTGCAAAACTTCCAACACCAGAACCACCACCCATTACAAGTACGGTTTGACCTGGAGTGATTTTTGCTCTTCCAACTAACATGTGCCATGATGTTAAAATTGTCATTGATGCAGCTGCTGCATCTTCATATGATACTCCTTCTGGAATATGTGAAACATTAACTTCTGGTAAATGAACTTCTTCACTATATGCACCCCATAGTGGACCGGTTTGGAACCCCCAAACTTGTCTTCTGGTACAATCAAATTCTCTTCCTGCAGTACAAGCACTACAAACTCTACATGCTAAATTAGAATGAGAAACAACTCTGTCCCCAACTTTGAAACCTTGTACATCTTCACCTACGGCGATTACATCTCCAGCTACATCTGAACCTGAAATGTGTGGTAGAGGAATTGCAATTGGAACACCTCTCATTCCCCAAATATCATTATAATTTAGGGCAGATGCTTTGTTGGTAAAAACTACCTCATCTGGTTTTGGCTTCGGGGAATCAATATCTTCAACCTTGAGAATTTTTGCATAATTATCATCTGGTGCATATTCACGGTATACGACTGCTTTCATGATTTCAAACTAATTTACCCCTAATTATATTTTATCAGTGTTAAACTCGATTTATTTTAAAATCACGTTTTGGTTGTTGTGTAGAAATGAGGATTTGTTTTAATTGATCGTCAGTTATCTGTCCAGGCATTTTTCCTTGTGTTGCCATTCCAATTAGATATTGCTCAACTAGATCGGATAACTCAGGTTTGACCATTTTAATATTATTTAATCTCATTCTAGCTTCCGGAGTTAAAATTTGTTTTAGGATTTGCTCTTTTTGTGCTGCTGCTTCATGATTAGGATTTTGATCTTGTGGTATATCATTTGGTTCAGGAAAACTCATTTTGATCTAACGATAAATTTTCAATTCAGGTTTTTCTAGAATTAATTCATTGAGTATTTCTGTAGCAAGTCTATCTAGTTTTTGCATTCCATTTTTAGAAACAACTCTACCTTTCTTTTCAATTATTTCTAAATAACCAAGTTTTTCCAATCCATGAATTGCATTACGAACAATTGCACCACTTGCATCTCTGTGATGAGCAGCACCATATCCGTGTGGTTTACCACCACCATAATCTTTCTTTAATTCATTAACTCCAATTGGACCATTAAAGTAAATTTTTCTCATAATTGATGCACATCTAGTATGCCACCATTCACTGTCTTGTGGCGGTTTGTCGGCATGTGCTCCAGTTTTAACAAATGGAGTCCAAGAAGGAGCAGGAATATCTTCATTTTTTAGAATTTCAGCTAATCTCTCAATTAACACATCTGCTGGTACATCGTAGACTTTTGCCATAAACTGCAAAAATCGATAATCGTCTTATAAATCATTTTAAGAGAATACGTCTGACAATTTAAGAAATTAGGCAGAGATAAAATTCAAAAAGATCGCTAATTAGATAAAAATTCTCAAATTAAAAAGACAATCCAGAAAAGAAAGTAAGTCAAGTAGAGACTCTTTTTAGAAAGTAATGCCATAGTATACCCAATGAAAAAAGATTGGCGTCAATATGGAGAAGGTGGAAAAAATAGATGGTCAAAAGAAAAAGAAAGTGATACAGAAGAGGAATTAGAATAAATTATTTTTTATTGAATTTCTAAAATTCCTTCTTTAATTAGGAATTGAATTCCTTGTATGAAAGCATCATCATCAATTGCACCAGCTGCCCACCATTCTGCATTATTTTTGATCCAGTTTGGAATTGTGCTAGTTGTTTCTTTAGTTAAAATTGATTGAGAATTAATCTCAAAATTTGATGTAGATACGAGAAAGTTTTCAAAATTATTAGAGTATTGGCCAGTTAAAATTAATTTAAATTCATACTCCCCATCAGTTGGAATGAAAATAGATTCTTGATAAATTCCATCAGGAGCTAAGATACCAAGATATTTTTGGCCAGTTCCAATATTAGACCAAACTTCTTTTCCAGAGGAATCAGTAATACCATAAACAAACAATAAATCTTTTACAGAAATATTATTTCCATCATAAAAAGAAAAGGTGAATGGAATTTTTTTACCAGAAGTTAGTTCAGAGTTCCAATAAATTTCTCCTACTACATCATTATCAAAGGATAATTTTATATCATTAAAATTAATTTTTTCACCAGATAGAATTTCTAATTTAATTAAATCATTATTTGATTTTGAAATTAATTTATCTTTAATTTGTAAAAGATTTTCATGTGGTACTTCAATTTTTATAGAATTTTTATCGGGATTTGAGATATTAAATTCATAAAATTCATTATCAATTTCTACATCATTTAAAGAAATTAACAAATCATTGTATTGTGAAATAGACGAAAAATCTTTGTTAAATGAAATAATTTGATTGATGGTAGAACTGTGACTATGATCATTCCAATCAAAGGGTATTTCGTATGATATTTTGTTTAATGTCTCATTAAATTCAAAATTAGAAATTTCATCATTATGAGATTTTACGGATATTGGGAATTCCTCTGCAGAAGCAGTTTTAATTTCAAAAATTTGTTTTTCTGGAAGATGCAAAAATGTTTCAAAGAGCAAATCTTGAGTAGTCAAAGTTTTTGGATTTGTTGCACCTACGATAGAAACTTGAACAGAGTATTCTCCACTTTTATCAAAAATTGGCCCTTGAATTGTTGGAAGTGAATCCCCTCTAGCATAGTATCCACCAGCAATAGCATGTTTTTCGCCGTTGTATACAGTACATTTCCAAAGTTCTTTTTCTTGGCATCCAGTTGTTGGTTTAATTTTTAAATCTAATTTTCCATCTTCATCATAAAAATATTCATTTGCAACTAAATTACTATCTTGAAAAATTTTAACACGATAAGTTACACTTTGAATATTTACATCAGTTTCACTATCAAAAAATCTAATTGATAGGTTTGTGGATTTTGAATCACCGTAGCTAAAATCTTCTGGAAAAAGAGTTGTACTAACTGCCACCTGTAATCCATCAAGATCAATTGGAGGTGAAAGCGAACCAGAATGATGTTGAGCATATGCAGGAGTGATAGAAATTACAAAAAGGATTACAAATATCGATAAAATGAATTTTAGAATCATAATTGTATTGATTTCAATGTCATTAAAATATAATTGCAAATAATCACGATATTATTTTGCGATATGTGTGACCGCACAAATTACATGAAATTCTGATCGATTTGACAGATGTTCTTCCTAAGCGTATTCTAGAATTTAGTCCTGGGGCAATGAATGATTTACATTTTTTGCAAAAAACTATTCGAAGGTCATATGGCATTCGAATTTTATATTTACTGCTTATTCGGCGTGCAATAGAGGCCTGTCTTTGTGATAATTCGGGTTCGGTTCTAGCATTACTGATTGCATTATCAATCAAAATTTGCATTCTTTCCATTGCAATTTTGTAAACTATAGGCTTCACAATAATTTCTAAAAATACAGGTAAAAATTAGTTCTGATTAAAATTATAGACTGCAGTCAGCGGGATTCGAACCCGCGTCACAGGGTTGGAAACCCCGAATACTAACCAGGCTATACTATGACTGCGCTGAAAATAAAAACAAAATTCCTACATAAAAATGGTTTTTTCGTACTCGTAAAGGATTCTAGATACAACCACATGACCTTCAAAAGATTCATTTCCAACTGAATATAGATTTGTAATCTCATTTTGGACTGAATCAGAAAAATGACCCTTTTGAAATCCACCTAATACAATACAGGAGTTATCAGGAATTTCAGATGCAATTTTTTGGTATGAACTTAATTCTCCTTCGGTAGAAAAACCAATAACACTAGAAGGATTGATTTCTTTAATTAATTCTGAAAAAGTTTGTTCCTTCAGATCAAGTAACAATTCATTTTTTGAAATAATTTTTTTCTCTTGAAATAATTTTTCAATTACACCTTGAAATCTATGGTAAGATTTTGGAATGTGAACATTTTTTCCAAAACGAATTACTTTGTTATCAATCGTATGAACAAACAAATTTAATTTATTTTGATAGTATAATGGAATTGTTGTGGCTTCAAGTATTGAAAAATGAACAAGATCTGGTCGTCCACGTTTAATTTCATTTTTTATTCCCTTCATTGCAGCAAAATGCCAAGAATTATCTAATAAAATATCAGAAGGATATTTTCCTAATTTTTTGGCATGTGAAACTACAGATGGATGATCTTCTAATTCATAAGGTACAAGTTCTAATGCAGATTCTGATAAAATTAAAGAAATCATTTTAGTTTAACATTTGAATTTGAGTTTTAAATTCATTCCATCCAATTTTGCCATTTTGATTAACATCTACAAAGCCAGTATTACAATTATACTGATTTAATCTTTCAATTACATGTTCACTGGTACCCATACTAGAACCACCACCTAAAGTGATTGTTTGATCACCAATTTTTTGCTCTTCTGTAACACAACTGCTTGCTTGTTGATCAATATACCTAAACCATGTCATAAATTCAATATTTGATTCATTTTGAGCATAAAAATCAAATAATTTCTCTACAAATAATTTTTGAGAATCATCATTTCCTTCTACAAAATTAGAAGTACTCCAACTTAATTCAAAAAATCCTATTTTTTTATTTGGTACAATTTCAAAAATTTGATTCAAATCTTCAATTGCTTCATCAGGATTTTTATTAATTTCATTTAATGCATCGGTTGGAGTATATGAAAATGCAACAAAATCACCTAATGCTAATTCTTCTACAACATTGTTGAGATTTTTATTCAATACATTATGTAAGGCAAATGAATTACCAAATTTAACATCAGGATGTTTCTGTTTTATTTCATCATATAGGTTAGAAAATAATTCTTGATATACTGGAATAAATGGTTCTTGATATCTAAAGTATGATTCAGTTTCACCAGCAATTATTACAGAATCAATAATATGATAACGTGAAAGAACAGCATCCAAAACTGTAACTAATTCGTCTTGATTAATTCCATTTAGTGTAGGTTTTCCAATCCATTTAGGAAATGGTCCTAATGTTTCTCCATTAATGATTGAAAAGTAAAGAGTTACTTTATGATTATTTTTTTCATTTAATCCCATTAAAATATCAGATTGCAACCAATCAAATTTTCCTTCTACAGGTTCTATCACATTCCAATAAAGGTAAACATTACTTCTACCTATTCCAGATGAAGATGCATCTGTAAAAATTTCATCCAATTGTTTCAATGTAACGGATGAAGAAGGGGAATTAATTACCATTCCAATTGATTCATTATTTGTTTTAGGTGAAACTTGAGGTATAATCGAATTAGTATCATCTATAGAATTATCAGAAGTAATTAAAACAAAAACTAATGCGATTACAACAAAAACAGGAAGTATGCCTAGTTTTTTCTTATCCATGAGGGTAACAAAATAAAAGAAAGTAAAAAAGTTGTGATTCTGTTATTTATCCAGAAGTACAACCGCTGTATCCACACTCGATACAGATACTACAACCTTCTACAAAGACAAGATTATTTTTACAGGTAGGACACAGACGTTCCTCTGGAACTTCTTCTTGTTTTGGAGCTTCAATCTTTATTTCTTCATCATGAACTTTTAGTGCTAGTGATGCACCAACTTGTGTTTTTATGTACTTGTTTGTGATATTTTCATGGATGTAAGATAGCATGTATTCACTTGGTGCAACTTCAAATGTTTTTTCTGCATTTTCACTTGTCATGTGAAGAACTTGTTTATGTCTAGAACCATCACGGTATACAGTCATACCTTTGAGTCCAAGTTCGTGTGCTAGCAAATATGATGATTTGACATCTTCAGCTGTTACATCATATGGCATGTTGATTGTCTTTGCAATTGCATTTCCAATCCAATCTTGCCATACACTTTGAGCCATAAGGTGATCAGCCCAGTGTATATCCATTGCAGTTACAAATACATCTTGCATCCATTGTGGAATTTCATCAATTCCACTCAATGAACCATAATTATCTGCAATCTTTTCAAGGATTTCATCTGTGTAAAGACCTTCATCTCTAAGAGCTTCTTCAAGAATCTTATTTGTGTAAAAGAATCTTCCAACAGTTACTCTTTTCTCAAATACAAGTGCAAATGCTGGTTCCATTCCATTTGAACAATCTGCAATCATGGAAAGTGTACCAGTTGGTGCTACAGTAGTAGTTAGTACATTTCTAATTCCATTCTTTTTGATTTTTTGTATCAATGGACCCCATTCAAATGAATGAGCACTTTTAGATTTTTCATAATATCCAGCTACTGGAATTTTACCTTCAGGATATTCTGTCTTGGAACATAATGGGAACTCACCACGAGATGTAGCAAGTGCAACACTTTCTTCCATAGAATAGTAAGTAAGTGCTTCAGAGAGTTTTGATTGTAGTTCATAGCCTTCTTTGGAATTGTATGGAATTTTGAGTTTGTATAACAGATCTGCTACACCCATAACTCCCAATCCAATTCTTCGAGACTCTTTTGAGGCTACGTTGATTTCAGGGACTGGATAATGATTTACATCAATGATATTATCCAAAAATCTTGTTGTTTTTCTAATGATTTCTTCATATCCTTGCCAATCAAATTCGTAAGAACCATCTGCTTGTTTTTGCGCATAGTTTACTAAATTGATTGAGCCTAGATTGCAAGACTCGTATGGGTAAAGGCTTTGTTCACCACATGGATTTGTTGCTCTAAGTGGAGCTTGTCTTGCTTTAGCAAATACATTGTATTTGTTAATTTGATCAAAGAAGATCAATCCAGGTTCTGCACTTTTCCATGCAGACAATGCAATTAGATCAATTAATTGATGTGCGTTAATTTCTTTAACTGGTTTTCTATCACGTGGACTTCTTAAGACATAATTTCCATCTTCAGTATTTACAAGTGCATTCCAGAAATCTTCCCAAATACCAACACTGACGTTAAAGTTTTCTAAAACACCAGGTTCTGTTTTGTTTGTAATGAATTTTTCAACATCAGGATGCCATGCTTCAATAATTCCCATGTTTGCACCACGTCTTTTACCACCTTGTTTAACAACTTCAGTGACTGTATTGATGATGTTCATAAAAGATACTGGACCGGATGCAACACCAGAAGTTGATGCGACAATGTCACCTTCTTCACGAAGATCAGAATAATTAATTCCAACTCCACCACCAGATTTGAAAATTAATGCAGCATCAGAAGTAGATTTCATAATCTCTTCCATTCCATCATTCATTCCAAGTACAAAGCATGCAGATAGTTGTCCTAATCTTCCACCAGCATTCATCATTGTTGGTGAATTTGGCAAAAAGTTTTGTGCAGTCATCATTTCAAAGTATTCAGTAATTCTATCAGAATAAACTTCAAGTTTTTTGGCTGCTAATAATGTCAAAAGATCTTTGAAACTTACTTTCATTTGGCCTTTGTTTGCAAGTGTGACATAGTGATTGATTAGAGATCTAAAATGCCATTTGTTGAAGAAATAATCTCCTACTTTGAATTTATAATCAAAAGCATCCAATTTTTCAAGATATGATTTTGCTTCATCAATATCTTGTGTATTATTTCCAGATTTATCAAATATTTGAGAATCATACAACATATCTCCAATTCCAACTAGAACTGCAACTCTCTCAAACATTTGTGTTGGAGTCTCAATTATCTCACTTTTTGAGTTTCTGAAGAGGTATCTTGAGGCTAAAACTCTCAAACAATTTAGATCAAATTTCTTTGAAACCGGATCTAATGATTTTAGGTTTAAAACTCTCATTTTCTCATCTCTGAGTTTTCGTCTTTCGTGTCTGTAAACTATGTAAGATTTTGCGATATCACTATTACCACTATCAATTAAAGTTGATTCTACAATATCTTGAATATCCTCTACAGTTGGTGATTTCTCACTTGTGAATCCCTGTTCAACAAGTTTGTTAAGCACTTCTCCTGCTAGTTTGTCTGCAGCACCACGGTCGGCTTTGGAGGTGGCGGCTAATGCCTGGTATATGGCATTTGAAATTTTATCTAAATCGAAAGCCGTAACTGTACCATTACGTTTACGGATCTCATTGATCGTATTTTCTATTTGTGAATTATCCATTATAATATCTCCCACCATAGTAGAATACTAGCATCTATAAACTTTCAATAGAAAATAATTCAAATTTTGGTTGAACATTATTTACAACGGTACAAAATTCATTGTAATGGTACAAGTATGATGAATGATGTAACGAGTATCGTAAAAACATTGAGAACATAACCAACTAGTTAATAGTAATGAAAACATATTCTATGTTTGCATTACGAAGATCGCTTACACTACTTACAAAATATGATTTGTTGAGACTTAAACAATCCAAGGAGATTTGCATTTTGGACATTTCTCTTCATATGGTTCATCCTTAAATCCACATTCACCACAAATAGGGGTTTTTCTAACTAGTTTAAAAGATGGCACTAGTTCTGCAGTTTTTTCAATTGATTTTTTGATTTCATCGGCTTTCAAGTTTTTATCAATATCTAAGGTAACGAGTAATCCACCATTAAGTAATTTTGAGATTTTATTAGATTCAGAAATAATTTCAGACTTTGCAGTATATTCATCAATTTCTGAAGAATTGATAACAGTACCTTGAGAATAAAAATCACTTTCCATAGAATTAAGACTAGAATTTTTGCCATATTTTTCACCATCAAGGGTTGCAAATCTAGAAGAACCTTCAGTTTCAGTCATAGAAATAGTCACATTGTCGCCTAGTTCTTTACCCTTTTTAGCGCCAACATCAACTGCAGTCTCAATCACTTTGTGAAGTATAGCACGACCATCCTTATTGTCTTTAAAGCCTAAAATGTTAAAAACAGACTCTCTAAGACCAACTAGATTTATGACCAAAGAGACAGAACTTCTTTGCATATATTGAGTATTTTTAGCAAGAATAGGATTTAATCCTCTTCTGGTTAAATCTGAGATTTCTTTTTTTCTAAGTGCCATTGAAGCCAATGCAGGTTTCATTAACAAAGCTAATCTTGCTCTAAAGTAAGTCTCATCTTTGTTTGATTCAAATGCCAATCTAGGAAGATTGATAGAAACAGACTGCAAGTTGATTGCAAGTGAACTAGTGGATTTTGAAGAACCATTAGTTACTCCATTACTAGCAGTTTGACCTTTTGCAATCATTACTTTACCTCCAAGTAACAATATTTCAGAGATATCTTGTGACACGTCAGTTATTTTTCCTTTTTCGTTATCAATTATCAAACCAATTTTTGGTATTGGTGTAATTGCAACATAATTTTTGTATGCATTAATGATTGAATGAATTATTTTTGTATCAGAACCTAATTGTAATCGAATTGATATATTTGTACTAACTTTATTGTACTTTGAAGTTGTAGAAGCAGTTGCAAATGTATTAGTTAATTTTTCTTCAAGTTCTGGAAGTGACTTTGAATGTTTTGCAAATACTGCAACTAATCCATCTAATACAACTTCCTTTGAAGCTTCTTTTGATAAAAGTGAAATTAAAACAGATAAAGAACTTGTAATTTCATTTAGTTGTTTTGAAACATTGATTCTTGATACATCAAGATATTTTCCTCCAAGATCAAGTCCATCGTCAAGTAATTCTTTTGCATTTACAAATATTGTATCAGGAATCATAGACCAAACTCCAGGATTTGAAATATGTATATCTCCAGATAGGTGGTTGTCAGCTACATCTTTTGGTAAAACATTAGTTAACAAATGTTCAGCAAATATTTTTTGACCGGTATTAAACAAAAGACCTTCAGCACCATTATCAACATTATCTAAATTAGAAACCATTTCTTGAACATCATAAACGGGCATACCTAGGCGTGCAAGTTTGTTTCTGTATTCTTCATGACCATGTTCTAAAAGAACTGAATTTACCATATCACGAATAACTGCGCCTGTGAGATAGGTAGTTTGATACTTGTAAATTCTGTTTTCAACTTCTTCAGTAATCTTTTGTGCTAATTCTAGTGGAAGACTACCCTCACGTACTAATGATTGAATAATTTTATGGGAATTAAATTCCTCAATAGATTCACCAGATGTTCTGACATACATTTTTCCACTTTCAATAATCGATCTTTCTTCAATTTGTCGGGCTAAACTTAAAACAAGTTTTCCAAGATTAGTGATTGTATAACGTCTTTCAGATTTGTTAAGTGCAACTAGTGATTGTCTAAGTAATTTTCTCAAGTGGTACGCAAATTTTCCACTTTCTTTTTTAGATTTGAATCCAGCTAATGATTTGAGCTCAGAATAAGTTAATGGTCCTTTAGAGTTTAAAATTCTAAGAATATCAATTCGGTTAGGACTTGCCATGACAGAGAAGATCATTCTGACACGTTTTGATGTAGATTGTAAAATTCCACCACGTTTTGGATCAGAATCGTCGTCGATATCAGAATCTAAATCTGCATCTAGATCGTCATCATCAGAATCTATATCCATATTCATTTCTAATTCTTCTTCATTCATTGTCATGACTAAGATCAAAGTTAGGAGTAAATAAGACTTATGACTAGAATGATTCTAAAAAATAAATTACAAATTTAAGAAAAAAAATAAAAAAGATTAGAAAAAATTAGTAAAAAAGATCTTCATGTGATCATTTTTCTTCTACATCAAGTGAAAATTCAGATGTAGAAAGCTTTTGTCCACAAAATGGACACTTACCACTAGTAGGATTCAAAACATCTTTTAATGATTTTAGCATTTTCATATCTTTGATCTTTTCTCCACATTTTCCACACGTTATTTCTACAGACATAGAATAACGAGATTTTTAAAATAATTAAGAATCTATTCTGATTTTTTTTAATAATTCAAACAAATATTTTTACTGTTTTTCTATGATGATTCCTCTTTCATCAAAGCCAGTAATTTTTGCTCTAGTTCCAACAGGTAAATCATCAGGAGTTGCAATGCCTCCCATAAATCCAGAAATTCTCAATTTCACATTATCTAATTGAAGTACTGCAAAGGCATATGGAGTGTGTTTTTCAAATCCTGCAGGCGGTACTGTGATTATAGTATAAGTAGCAATTGAGCCTGTACCCTCTAAAATCTCGTCTTGAAATCCTTTACTTCCACATTTTTGGCAGTAATATACGGTGGATAAGTGGAGATGACCACAACTTGTACATTTGTGAGTTAAAACTTTGCCTTCTTTTGCATTTTCAATCATTTGTTCTTCGACAGACATCTTACACACTCTGGAAAACATGTACTGCACAACTTGCACCAGTTGCACCAAAATTATGAGTTAAACCAACTTTAGCATCTTTTACAGTTCTTTCACCAGCTTTTCCAGTTAGTTGATCATATACTTCAACTACTTGTCCGATTCCAGTTGCACCGATTGGATGTCCTTTTGATTTAAGACCGCCTGATGGGTTAATTGAGATATCTGAATTTAATTTTGTTCTACCTTCACGAATAGCTTGTATACCTTGTCCTTTATCAAAGAAACCTAAATCTTCAGTGTCAACAACTTCTGCGATTGTAAAACAATCATGTACTTCTGCAAAGTCTACATCTTTTGCAGTAATACCTGCCATCTTGTATGCAGCTTCTGATGCAATCTTTGTACTTGGTATTGTTGTCATCTGCTCTCGTCCTTGTAATGCAGCAGGTGAACCACCTCTACCAGAACCAGTTACTTCAATGTAATCACCACCGTGGGCTTTTGCAAATTTTTCAGAACATAAAATTACAGAACTTGCACCATCAGAAAATGGACAGCAATCATAAAGTTTTAGAGGACTAGCAACTACTGCAGAATTCATTACATCATCTACAGTAATTTTTTTCTGCATGTGTGCTTTTGGATTTAATACACCATTATCGTGATTTTTTACTGCAACTGCTGCAAAGTCTTCTTCAGTTGCATCAAACTCTGTCAAGTAAGCTCTTGCCATAGATGCAAACAATCCTGGGAATGATGCACCAGCTTGACCTTCATAAAAGAAATCAGAACAATATGCAAAGTAAGTTGTTGTCCATTCAGTTCCAGTGTGAGTTACTTTTTCAACACCAGTTGCAATTAGACAATCATAAAATCCTGCTGCAATATTTGCATAGGCTTCTCTAAATGATACAGAACCACTTCCACAAGCTGATTCAATAGTTAATGATGGTTTATCTGGAATTCCTAATCTACTCATTAAAACAGGACCAATGTGTACCTGTTTATCTGCAATTCCAAAAACGTTAGAAATGTAAGAAGCACCTATTTCTTTAGGGTCAATTCCTGCACTTTCTATGGCTGCAACTGATGCCTGAGTAGTAATATCTGCAATACTATCAGCTAATTTTCCATATTTGGTGCTTCCAGCGCCAAGAACACAAACCTTTTCCACAAAACACACTGACCAAAGTCCCTATAAAAATCGTTTTAGTAAATTCAATATCATAAAATGCCAAGAAGAAAAAGTAAGCTAAAGACAGTTCAAATTAAGAAAATAACTGCCAGACATATAATAAAAATTACAAAGTCAACAACAGAGGTTTTCAAAAAAGAGATCGCTCAATATTTAGACAATAATGGATTTCTATCATGGTCCTCAAAAGAAAAAAAATACTTTCTTCTTGGAACAAATTCTCCAAAAAAAGGATTAGTTCAATGTCCAGAATGTAAAGTAGGGGAGTTAATGGTCATTAGATCAAGAACAACTAGAAAACGATTCATGGGTTGTTCTAATTTTTATGATGGATGTAAAGCATCATCACCGCTATTACAAAAAGCAAGAATGAGAGCAACAAAAAAACCCTGTGACATATGTAAATGGCCAATCATAATTTTTCGTTATTCAAGAAATCAAAAATGGACTCATCAATGTGCAAATTTTAATTGTAAAAGTAGAATTACTAAACCTTCAAAGTAGAATAAGTATCGGCCCTTCTATTTTTTAATAACGGTAAAACCTTACGTATTTCTTTCACTTTCTTTAAATCTATATCAAAAAAACTAATTCCTTGCTTCTTTTTCATATCAACTAAAACTTTTCCATATGGATCAACAACTAAACTTCTTCCACAGTAAATATTTCCAACTTGATCAGGTGCAATTACATAACATCCATTTTCAATTGCTCTTGTCTTGTTAATTGTAATCCAATGTTCTTCTTTCATTGGACCTTTTACCCATGCAGACGGTACAATCAAAACTTCACTACCTGCAATAGCAAGAGCTCTCGACATTTCTGGAAATCTTAAGTCATAACAAATCATCATACCAATTTTCCCTATTGATGTGCCTATGGGCTTAGTAATTTTTGAGCCTGGTATCATTTTATCAGATTCTTTGAATCCCAACGCATCATAAAGATGAATTTTACGATAAGTAGAGATAACTTTACCAGAATTATTAATTACAAATGAAGTATCATAAACGCGATTGTTTTTTTTACTTTTTTCATAAAATGAACCGACTACCTGAATACGATTTTCCTTAGCTGCTTTTGATATAGAAGAAATAAAATTTCCATTGATTGTTTCAGATAAACTTGCTAATTCTTTTGATGTTTGGGATGATTTTGTATAAAACATCATAAATTCAGGAAATGCACAAAGTAGTGCCTTTTTAGAAGATGCTTTTGAAATGTAAGAAATAATTTTTTTTAGATTTTCTTCTTTGTTAACTGATGCTTTGAATTGAACTAATGCAACTTTCATAAAATGAAATATTTTATTGAGAATAAAAGTATAAACAAATTCTTGAATATGTAATAAAAAATGCGATCAATTGATGGTACATTTACCGATTGCATCATTTTATTTTTATAGAAAAATATCAAAGTAGATTTACTGTTTATGTGCTTGTCAACTGGCTTTGGTCAGTTTTTTTTATTTTAAATTTTATAAAAATTACATTTTAATGAAATTATTTAGATATACTAATGATCCAGTTAGCAATACAATACCAAATATTACAAACAAACCACCTGAAATCTTTTCAATCCATACCATTTTTGATTTCATCTTTGTGAAAAATACTAAGAATCTATCAATTGCAATTGCAGAAATTAAAAATGGAATTGCTAATCCTAATGAGTAAACTCCAAGTAAACTAGCACCAGTAACAACTGATGAGCTAGATGCTGCTATTGTCAAAATACCTGCCAAAATTGGTCCAATACAAGGAGTCCAGCCTGCACCAAATGCCATTCCTACAACAAGAGGGCCAAATTTTCCAGAATTTCTTTTACCCATATCAAATCTCATTTGTTTTTCTAATTTTGGAATTTTGAAAAGTCCAATCATATGCAATCCCAATACAATTAGAACTACACCACCAATTCTTTCAATCCATTGAATTGAATCAAAAAATAGATTCCCCATAAAAGATACAGTTGTTCCCAATAGCATGAAAATTATTGAAAATCCAATAACAAACATTATTCCCTTAACAGTTGCAGTTAATCTTAATTTACTTCTAGTAACTTGAGAAGTCTCTTGGGATAATTCTTTTGCACTCATTCCAGTAATCAATGATGCATAAACTGGAATTAAGGGTAAAACACATGGAGAAAGAAAACTCAAAACACCTGCACTAAATGCAATTACAAATCCTGCAATGAGTCCATCAGTTAGAATTGTTGGTTCAGAAGATTGATAACTTGTTCCTTGAATTGTTGATTCCACTAAATTAATTGTATCCTCAGAAACAGGATCAAATGCTCCTTTCCATTGATGAATTATTTGTCCATCTGCATCAATTAGAAATGTTTCAGGAACTCCAATTGTTCTAAACGCAAATTGAAATCTATTTTCAGGATCTAACCAAACAGGATAAGTTAGATTATCCTCAGCCATTGTTTGAACTATTACTTGTTCAAAACCAGGATCATCAATACTTACACCAATTATTTCAAAGTCAGAACGAGGAAACATACCATGTAATTCTCCCAATGCAGGCATTTCTTCTCTACATGGTTCACACCATGTAGCCCACAAATTTACAAGAATTGTTTTACCTTGATAATCAGTAATAGAAACAGGAGTTCCATCCAATGCAATAGCTTTGTAATCTGGAGCTTGTCGGAATTCTTGTGCATCAACTGGCATTAATTGGGCATCAGAAAATGAAAATGCAAATAAGAAAATACCTGAAAATAAAATTAGTATACTAGGAATTTTTTTTGATGTTTTCATATTAGTTCAAAACTAATTTTCAGCTGTTGTAATTTTAACAGAGTTATCAGTTTCAGTCCAAACAATTGATACCAATCCGTTATCAGAGTCTATGTTAGTAAGTGATTTAGCATCATTTTCATTAATTGGATTATCTGCTCTGATTAGTTCACCATCGATGACTTGTGCAGTGAAAATCAATGCTTGTGTGTCACCATATCTCCAAGATTTCTCATTAGTAGAGAGTCCAGTTGCATCTTCCCATGTTAACCAAACTTTATCATCATTGTCAATTGTAATGAAAATTCTTTGTGGAGGAACCCAATCGCCAGTTAAGATTGGCATTGGTTCGCTGAAACTTTGTCCGTTGTCAGTTGAAGTAGCATAATACATTCCTTGACGTTCAGTTGCACCAGTGTACCATGCAACATGCAAAGTTCCTGCTGAATCAATTGCCATTGGTGCTCCAACGTGAACACATCCCTTAAACTGGAAACCATCATCGTAAATTTTTATAGGTTCACCAAATGTCTTGCCGCCATCAGTTGATGCTGCAACTACCATGTCTCTGACTTGTGTATCACCAGAGCCAAAGACTTTACGCCAAGAGACGTAAACACTGCCTTCGCCGTCTGCTGCAGTTTGTACGTTACAACAAGGACATGCGTTAGCATCAATTAATTTAGTAGTATCAAATGTTACACCACCGTCTAATGATTGTGTATACCTAACTCCTCTATCACGAGACTTGTCTTTTTCCATGTAGCCAGTTGCATTCATTTTAGTTGGACCATCTAACCATGCCATGTGAATTCCACCTTGTTCATCAATAGACATGTGTTGGAAGTATTTTCCTGAATGTAATTCATCGGCTCCAATTGTGATAGATGGTTCAAATGTTTTTC
>ERZ802831.462-NODE-462-length-21063-cov-12.108_pt1 | contig 21063 bp, 9 predicted proteins | sample MGYA00345655_ERZ802831 | MGnify/ENA primary metagenome ERZ802831 (study PRJEB30503, sample SAMEA104212376) | marine metagenome | biome: Westerlies Biome; feature: [SRF] surface water layer (ENVO:00010504) within the epipelagic zone...; material: water (ENVO:00002006)...
CTGATTTTAATACCCTCTTTAATTTTTTCTCAATCAAATGAAGACTTTTATATCAATGGTAATATTAAAGTTGACAATAATGGTGTAGATTGGATACCTCTCTATACACTAGGTGAACCTGCTTTGAGTGGGAGTTTTTCTATAGGTAATGACAGATTTTCAATAAATCCGAATTTTAGATATGAACTTGATGGACTCCAACCTTGGGCAGTTGATATAATATGGAATTATAAATTGAAAAATAAAGGTAAATTCAATATTGATATTGGTGCTTTTTTTCCTGGAGCATCTTTTCAAAGAATTGAAGTTGATGAAGAAAAGTTACCTGATATCATAATCCAGCCATGGGTTACAACCCTTACTACTACAAAGTTAACATATAGATTTAATGATAGTTTTGGTCTATCTTTTCTTTATTACGAAGGTTTTAATTTAAAGAAAGTCAATGATGATCAATTTGATGGAGGAAGAATGTTTTTTTTACAGCCTGAAATAAAACAATTTAATTTAACTAATAAAATTAAGATAAACTGGTTACCTCAGTTATATACAATTCATATAAGTGCTGATAAATCTTATTATGGTTTTTTAGCTGCTTCAACTTTGCAAATTGGATTTAAAGACTTTCCATTATCAATTGTGAATATCGTAAACCAATCAATCGACTTTGGCAACCTTACTGGTAAAAAATTTGACTATAGTTTTGGTATAAATTATTTTTTTGAGTTAAATTTTATTAAAAAATAACTACTTAGTTACAGTAATTTCAATTGCGAAACCTCCACCTTCAGCCATGGTTAAGTCAATAGTAGAATTAGAAGAAATCAACCTTGAGACGACCTCATATTTCATAGGATTTTCTTTCCAATGAGTGTTATCTGTATCTTGGAAGATATTTAAATTGTATATTTTATCATCTTCAAGAAAACTAAAATCAAGTTTTACAGTTCTAGATTCCTGATTTGTTATTCCACCGAGGTACCAATTCTCTGAGAACTTATCTTTTCTTGCTAAAATTATATGGCTTCCAATTTTACTATCTATGACAACCTTCTCCGACCAGTCAACTGGAACATTTTTAATAAACTCAAATGCTTGAGGATGTTTTAAATAATGTTCTGGTAAGTCAGCAGCCATTTGCATTGGAGAATACATTATTACATAGAGTGCGAGTTCTTTAGTAATTGTTGATGGAACTATTGCTGCATTATCTATTACTTTGTTGTCAGGAGATTTAAACCTAAAATTATTTAGCTGGAATATTCCAGGGGTATAATCCATTGGACCAGAAAGCATTCTAGTAAAAGGTAAAACGGTAATATGATTAACACCGTTTGATGAGAAACCATTAAATTCCTGTCCCTTTGCACCTTCTCTGGAAATAAAATTTGGATATTTTCTTCTTAGTCCAGTATCCTTAATTGGCTCATGTTTAATAATACTTATCTCATATTCAGCTGCCTTTTCGATTACCCTCTGCATATGATTAATCATAAATTGTCCATGATGCCATTCATAAACTATATTTCCATTTTCATCAATTCTCTTAATATTTTTACTTACATCGTTTACATAGCCGGTTTTTATGAACTTAATACCATTTTCTTTGTACAAACTATATGCATCATCTAGTTGACTCTCATAATTTTGAATTTGACCTCCAGTTTCATGATGTCCAACTAATCTTATTCCTTTACCTTTTGCATATTTAGATAAATAAGGGAGATCAAAATCATCTTGGGTTTCAGTAAAGCTAAATGGATTTCCATTACCTGAACAACACCACTCTGGATGCCAACCAATATTCCAACCTTCAACTAGCAACCCATCAAATTTATGTTTAGATGCAAAATCTAAATATTTAATAACTTTTTTGTTGTTTGCCCCATGGTTAGCTGAAGGCCACCAAGTTGATTGATTAGTTCCAATCATTTCCCACCATACTCCCATATATTTTCCAGGCTTAACCCATGAAAAGTCCGATCCTTCTTCTGGATCATCATTAAGATTAAGAATCATGTTAGATGACAATAAGTCTGAACTATTTTCAGCTATTTGAATAGTTCTCCAAGGAGATATAATTTCAGATTCTAATTTAACTTTTATTCCGTCAGACCATGGATATAATTCAGCTTCTAGATTTCCATCACCTTTAGGTGCAAGAGTCATTGATGAAAAGTTTATCAAATTAGCTTCATGAAGACTTACATAAAGTCCATTTTTTTTCTTTAATGTCAAAGGTGTATGTGCGGCGTCTATACCTAAAGTGTCATATGATATATCCTCTACACTATCAGAAAAATATTTTTTTGATATACTATCAATTGAAGAATAAGCATGAAGAAATTCGTATCTTCTATATGAAAAAGCAGGTATCCACCATGCCTTATCATTTGGTGATAAATTAAATTCGGTTTTTTCATCAATAATATCATAACTGGGAATCCCAGTTTGATTTGGAATTTCATATTTAAATGCAACTCCGTCGTCAAAAACTCTAAAAATTAGTTTCATCTCAAGACTATCTTTATGTAAAATTATTGACAGTTGGTTGTATTCATTAATGATATTAGATTCTTCACCAAATGAAGGAGCCCAAGAATCAGAATAAGATGAATTAGATGTTTCTTGAATTTTAAAGCCAGATGAAAAGTCAAGTTTATTCTCCAAAATTAAACCAAGTAAAGATTTTTCAATTACAACTTTTTTATTCTTTTTAATCGTATAAAAAGGTTGATCATTTGAGAGTTGAAAATCCAATGAAATAGAAGAATCAGGCGATTTTACTGTAGTTTGAGAGTTGAAACTACATGATACAAAAAAAAATATTGAAATTGAAACAAAAATTTTTTTCATAATAAACATTTCTAAATTTTAATTTTGAGCAATATCAATATCCTCAATTTTAGAAATTAAATTTTGAGAAATGTACCTTCCTACTTTGTCACCTTGAACAACACCGTGCTCAACAGCCATTCTGTAATGAATGCCTCCATAAAGTCTAGAGATAGCTGCTTCATCAGCTGCATGCTCAAATGAATTAAATGATCTAACTGGCAAACCATACTTAATTTCAGTTGAATCATCAAATGAAAAATCTTCACCATAAATTTTAGTCAAAACTATTGCAGAAGCTTTAGATATTACAGAATGACCAGATGTATATTCAGGAAAAGGAGGAGTTTGAAGCTTTGGCAACCATTCATCATCTAAATATTGATTAATTAATGTTTCTGGTCTAACAACAAGAGTATTCCACTTAGTATCCCAGCAAGCAATAAATGCATCAAATAGAGCAACTGAAACATTTAAATAGGAGTTAATTGCTTCGTCAAAAGTATCATTTGAAATCTCTGATGCAATTTTTGTTATTCCAATCCAGTGACCACCAGGAGTAATTTTTTTTGTTGCAAACATAGCATGACCCTTGTGATGAGAAACATAAGGATTACAGTCCCAAAAAGCAGCAATTTTTGCTTCTTCACTATCATTATTGTCCTCAGTTACTTGTCTGCCGATTCTGTAAACTTCCATTAACTCATTATAAAATGAACTGTTTTTACTCATATTAATCTCCAATGGAGGAGGTGGGTTAAAAATATCAGTTGAAGGGATAACCATTGGTCTGATTTTATTCCAATGAGGTTCAATTCCTTCCATATAGTCTGGTGGTGTAGGCTTCCAAAACTTATCATCTTGTTGTATGGTATATTTTGGAAATGTCCTAGTTTGTTTATAAAAATCATCATCTGCCCATTTAAGAATTTCTGATGCTACTATTTCTCCATATTCTACTGATTTATCAAGCTTTCTTTTGGATAAACCTGAACTTCTTAGTTCATCATAAAGGCTTTCCATATATTCATCAATCTTATTCTCTGAAAAAATAAGAGCTTTCCCAACTATCAGAAATGCATGAATTGCAGAAAGGTTAGGAATAACGTCAGGATCATCATAACTAGATATTTCATTAAAATCAGTAAGTTGATACTTCAGACTATTGTATTTGCTTGGATGAGTCTTTTGCATTATTGAGTATGCAGCTATTGTAGGATAGACATATACTCTAGAGGCAACAGGAGGAGAAAAAATATCATAAACAACTACATCAGTAAGAATTTGCATTGTATCATTAAACAAGGATGCATCATTTAATTTATCTATGTATCTTTCATCTGACTCACAACTATTCAATACAAAAATTATAGCCAAAAAATAAATATGTTTTATTAAGAATTTTAACATTAAACAAATTTATCAATTTTCAATTAAATTTAACTTGTAAGCTCTATTATTGTTCCCTATAATTAATAAACTATTCTTATTTATTTTATCAATATGTCTTGCTTCATAGTTAATTGGCAGTCCTAAAGATTTATGTGAATAATAATTATAGCCATCAAATCCAGTTAAAACTCCACCTGAGTTAGAAAGAGAGGGGCCTAGTTCAGATACATTACCAGTATAATTTCCAACATAATAAATCTTGTTACCATCAATATAAAAATCTTCAATAGATGATAATTGAAGCGGACTTGGTAATGGGGATGGCGTAAAAATATTTTCTTCATTTTGCATAAAAGCCATAGACCTCATCTCGTAAATTGATTTAGTTTCAAATATTTCATCTTTTTCAGTCAATAATTCTATGTTTTTAGCTTTGACAAAATCATTATATTTTAAAAACTTTTTCTTTAAATAGGGTAATGAATTTACTAGTTTATCTCTTGAAGCAAACGGAACAGGTTCTCCAAAAAAATTATAGAAAATTATTGGATCTAATGAGGTGTTTTCATCAAAATCATCTAAATAGATTTTAACTGGATTTTCAATAGAAGCTTTCAACTTATGGTTTAACCCTGAATTACCAGCAATTATATCTTTTTTTCCATCATTATTTAAATCAGCAATTTCAATTGTATTCCAAAAACCTGATGTATTTGCTAAACCATACATTGTAGTTTGATTAGAAAATTTATTGTCTCCTTCTCCAATTAAAATTGTAATAGGCATCCAATCACCCACTACAACTATATCTAAAATGTTATCATTATTTATATCTGTATATTTACTATCAGTAACCATCCCGAGTGGAGATTGAGCTACAACTTCAAAATATGAGTCAGTTTCTGGTGAACTCTTAACAATCACACTAATTGGTGAGAGTCCATACCCACCTGGAATAGATCTACTACCAATAAATAAATCAGAATATCCATCTTTATTAAAATCAGCAGAACTAATAGATCCTCCATTTGTACTTGGTAAGTTTGCAGGAAATTTATTAAACAAACCATTACCGTTGTTTATGTAAAGTCTATCCATTAAGTTAATATCTCCGTCAACATACTCGTTTCCTCCACTCATGACATAGATATCCATGTCTCCATCCTGATCAAAATCAAATGCCTCAGCATCAATATCCTCAAATTGAGAATCTTGTTCAAAAACGATATTTTTAATTTTTTTAAATGATCCGTCAATATTTTGAATTAATAATTCAGGTGATTGTAGTTTTGCACCTCCGATAAAAATATCCTTAATACCATCACCATTAAAATCAGAACCAACATATGCTGGTCCTTCAATAGACAACCTTTCTGGCATTAATGGTTCTCTCTCATAATCAAGATAATTATTTTCAATATGTTTATAATTGAATTCCTCAATGTCATAAACACTTAGCAAATTTGATGTGTTTAAATTAATATTTTCAATATTAGGATAAAATTCGTGGATTTGATTTACACCCAAATCATAATATTTATTAGTAATCCCATTTATCCATTTAATCTCAATTGAATCTACTTTTTTGTAATTAGCTAAACCAAAATGAACCCTAGTAGATGAAGATGAAGCATAACCTCTAGACCCAGTAATTTCTTTTATCATTTTTTTATTACCTGTATAAGCAATAATCTTAGTTCCTAGTGAAGGTGAACCATTGTTATTTTTAATATTGAATTGTATAAATGACTTTTTAAGATTTTCTGATTTATTTTCAAGTATCTGAGCTTTATCATTAATATTGTTTGAGACAATGTCTAAATCACCATCATTATCTAAATCAGAAACAGCTGAACCATTAGAATATGTTGGAGGAATACCAATAGACTCTCCTGACATCTCAAAATTATAATCAGATTTTTGAGAGAATAGAATATTTGGTATTTTTAACATAGGCATCTGATCGATTAAATCTCTCTCTAATCTGTTTTCTTCCTCTCTATAGTTTTCGTATAAAATATTACTTTGAAAGTTTATAAAATCTAAATCGTTTGGTCTTTTATATATTCCATTTGAAATAAAAATATCATTATCAGCATCGTTATCAAAATCTTCAATTAAAACTGACCAACTCCAATCAGTTGCATATGTATTTGTAATTAATGCAACTTCTTTAAAAATCCCCTCATTTGTTCCAAGTTGCATGTGATTTCTTGCAAGCTGTTCATTGTAACCGTAATCTTTTTTTATTTGCGAAACTTTATCAGAGTCCTCTCCACCTGACTTCATAAAAATATCAGACTTAAATGGCATCATATCAAGTGTAAAAATATCTTGAATCAAATCACCATTTATATCGGATATATCAACACCCATTGTAAATCTACTAGTATGGCTAATTTTTTCTTTAGAGACTTCAGAAAATGTTTTATCGCCATTATTTAAATATAGATAATCATTTTCATGAAAATCATTACCAACATAAATATCTGTATATCCATCTTGATTAACATCAATTGTTGATATTGCAAGTCCATAACCAAGAGAGCTGGAATAAATACCTGATTTTTCAGTTACTTCAACAAATTTAAAGTTTCCTTCATTTAAGAGGTTTTCATACATTCTGTCACCAGATTTGAGGTCTTTTTCAAATCTCTTATTAGCTCTTCCATAATTTCTTGGTGTATGAATTGAGTGATTAAGAAGATATACATCTAAATCTCCATCATTATCATAATCGAAAAAACTTGCTTGAGTCCCAAAACCAACAAAGTCCAATCCAGTTTCTTTAGAAGTTTCAGTAAATGTTAGATCACCATTATTAATATATAGTCTATTATGACCTTCAAGATTTTTATAATCACTTACAGTTGAAACATAAATATCAACTAGTCCGTCATTATTTATATCAGCAATAGCAACACCTGTTGACCAATTATTTTCTGAATTAATTCCGGCAGATTGAGTAATATTTTTAAACTTCATATCACCCTCATTTAGATATAATTCGTCACCAACTTCATTACCTGAAAAGAATATATCATCAAGACCATCATTATTAACATCTAATATTCCTACACCTCCTCCATTGTAATAATATAAATATTCAATTATATTAAGATCAGGTTTAGATTCGAGCTTATTATTAAAATTAATTCCAGTAAGTTCTGAACCTAGCGATTCTAATTTTATATATATTTCATCACTATCTGAACTTGGCATTTTGCATGCCATAACAGCTAATAGAATTAATATGTAAAAAGAGGTTTTATTCATTTATATTTTTAAATACCGCTAAAGAATCTGAATTTCTTCCAACAACTATATTTGAATTAGAAGAAATAATTGATCTCACTTCACCACTTAGGTTAAAACCATATCCATTTTTAGGAATTACAAATCCTTCAGATCCTTTATTTTCAATAAATAAACCAAAACTTGCATCATATCTTCCAATTTCAGGTTTCGCCTTGAAAAGATTTCCACCAGCAATAATATCCTCATCACCATCATTATCAAAATCATTAACTAATATTGAATATATTGGAGAAAATTGTGCTCTTTGAGGTAATTGGTAAAGTTCAAAACTACCCTCCCCCTTATTTATAAAAATTGAACTTGAAAGAATATTAACATCAAGCTTTAAACTTTCTTCAAGTTTCTCATCACTAAACATATCTTTTACAGTCGCTGATTTGAAAGATTTATAATCTGGGAAAACCTTTTTTAAAGGCTTCATTTGATCAATAAGATTGTGTCTAAGATCATAAGGATAAAACTCTCCATCTCTACTTTTGAAAGTTAGAATAGGATCAAGTTGATCATTTCCATCAAAATCGTTAACATATAACCTAATTGGATAATCATCACTTGCACTAAATCTAGAGTTTAATCCATGATTTCCGACAACTAAGTCAGGTAATCCATCACCATTGAAATCTCCTGAATTTATAGTTTGCCACCATCCTTTATATTTTGATAAATTTGTTGAGGCGAGATTGAAACTTCCATTTTGATTATAAAAAATATTTACTCCCATAAACTCACCAACCACAATCAAATCTTCATCACCATCATTATCGATATCTATAAAAATTGCATCAGTTATCATCCCTATATCCATAAGATCTGGAGCTGAATCAATAGTTACATCTTTAAAAGATCCCTTTCCATCATTAATTAACAATACCCCTGAACCAGATACTCCATAAGAATCTGATATTAGTCTTTCACCTACAAATAAATCTAAATCATTATCCCCATCTATGTCAGATACTTCTACAGTACCAGAATTAAAAAAATTATAATTTGTAGGGAGTTCTAGATCTGATAAAGTGAAATTTCCTTTTCCATCGTTAAAATATAATTTATCAGATAAATATGGGATAAATTTAGAAAATTCTACACCTCCATTTGCTGTGTAAAGATCTAAATCACCGTCCTGATCAGCATCAAAAAAAATTGGTTCAATAATTTCTGATTCGATTTCATTAGAAAGTTTGAAAGAAACATCTTCATAAAGAAAGTCTGAATTCCATCTCAATAAAGAACTGCTATTATCTTTTGAACCAGGTATAAATATCTCGTCAATTCCATCACCGTCAATATCCCCATTAATTATTTTAGGACCAGGTGTACTTAACATATGAGGTAGCAGACGATTTCTATTAAAGTCAATAAATAAATTTTCTTTATGTAAAAAATCACTATTTATTTTTAATCGTTTGAATATATTTTTAGAATTTATCGATTGTTCTGGTATATAATTGTCGTCAGCACCATTCTGGCTAACTTTAAGAGTTTGATTAACCTGAACGTTTTCAAGATATGTAATTGTCTGATTAGGCCATTTAATTTCAATATTAACGGGCTTATCAGAAGGCAGACCAATATGTGGTCTAAGATCCATGCTTGATTGAAATCCTCTTATGGGTTGTTGTTGAACATAAAAATTTTCATCCCCTTCTGAAACTTTAATCTGAGACCCAATAGCCATAGTGTTTTGTCCAATTCCATTTAAATCAAACTGAATATAATTACCCTCTGATGTCTCGTCAGTTTTATTTTCATAAATAAATGATGGCATATTTACATTATTTACAACAAGATCAAGGTCTCCATCATTATCAAGATCTCCATATGCAGATCCATTTGAAAAACTTGGAGCTAATAATCCGGTTTTCTCATCATTTTTAAATTTTAAATTACCATTATTTAAATAGGCATGATTTTTTACAGGTCTTGAAGGAATTATTTCAACTAATTTTGCATAATCTACTTGTTCATTTGATACAATTGACATTAAAACTTGTTCATTTGAAACATATTGAAGATAATCTTGATCTGTTAAATCTCTATATATACCATTTGCTATAAATAAATCACGAAGACCATCATTATTGAAATCAAAAAAAAGTGCACCCCAACTCCAATCTGAAGCTTCCACCCCAGCTAATCTTCCAATTTCACTAAAAGTATTATCTCCATTATTAAGTTGAAGTGTATTTCTAGTAAATTGATGATAATAACCATTTTCTACATTATAAGAATACTTATCCCAATTTTCAAAAGTTGTTACAGACTTTAATCTTTCATACTCGGACGGAAGCATCTCAGTAACAAAAATATCAGCTGCACCATCATTATTGATATCAGCCATATCAGCTCCCATTGATGCTGCACTTAATGAAGATATCGCATCAGTCAATATTTCAGAAAAAGTTCCATCTTGATTATTTACGTATAAATAATCTCTTTCAAAAAAATCATTTGAAACATATATATCTTCCCAGCCATCAGAATTTACATCTCCAACTGTAACACCAAGGCCAAAACCAATAACTGAACCATATATTCCTGACTCCTCGCTAACATCAATAAATTTTCCATTTAGGTTTTTAAGAAGCTTATCCCCGCCATCCATATCTCTTTTTGGTCTTTCATTTCTTCTAAGATCAAAACTCCCAATGGCCTGATAAGAATTGTTTAAAAGATATACGTCTAAATCTCCATCTTTGTCGTAATCAAAAAAACTTGCATGAGTAGAATACCCTGGATCAGCTAAACCATATTTTTCAGCTTCTTCTTTAAATGTCAAATCTCCTTGATTTATAAATAGTTCATTTTGTTTATTATCACCTTCAACATCACCCGAGTTACACACATATATATCAAGTAAGCCATCTGCATTAATGTCAACCATAGTGACACCAGTTGACCAAGCCTTTTTCCCACCAATTCCAGCAATTTCAGATATGTTTTCAAATATAAAATCTCCTTTATTCAGATACAATTCATTAGGCTTTTGGTTAGCAGTAAAGTAAATATCAGCAAGCCCGTCATTATTAATATCCCCTATTGAAACCCCTCCTCCGTTATAAAAATTTCTATAAGTGTAAACATTAAATTCTTGATCAAAAGTTAAATTATTTTCAAAATTAATTTTTGTTTCATTTGAAGACTTTAACTTAAAAATAAATCTATCATTTGATTCACACGATGTAAATAATATTAATACCATTAAACAAAAGATATATTTTTTCATATTATCTAACAAGATTAGGATATTTGTAACGTAAATCTATTAATTGAGCTCTTACATACCTATCGTCCATAATATGGATAACAATTTGTCTGTTTCCATCAATTTTAACATATGATTGATCGGGAATGTTTTTATTTTCAATCAATGAAAAATCATTTCCAGGATACCACTCTATTAGCTTTTTCATTGCTACTGGAAGAACTTTATTAGATTGTAAACTATCATTCCAAGGAGCCCAGCCCAGAAAATAAAATCTCATATCTAAGCCTGTCATTATATCATCATTATTAAAAATACCATAGAATAAATGATTAATCCTTCTTCCCTCAGGCATATTTTGTAATTCATAAGCTATAAAATCATTATTAGGTCCATGAGTAACTTTTCCTTCATTATTTAACTCCCATGCTTTAACAAAAAAGTCCTTTTTTGTATCGCCAAGCTTTAAACCAAATTGGACAGATTCAATGTAATTACCATTTGTTAATTCATATCTAACCAATTCATCATAATTAGAAGGATCTTGACATGAAATAAGAAAAATAAATAATATTGTTGTAAACCTATTTAACATTTTTTGTAATAATTTTTGAATTAGAAATTCCTGCTATCAAAAGTAAAGAATCAGAAGATTTATTTGACTGAACTAATGAAAAATCTCGAATTTGTCCAGATATGTTAAGTGGCCTCAATTCATCAAAAGTTGTAATTGAAGTTTCGCTCCCGTAAAGAATCCAACCTTTTGAAGCATCAAATGCACCATATTGGGGTTTTACAAGGAATTGATTTCCGCCAAGTATAAGATCCTTATATCCATCATTATTTAAATCCTTTATTTTAATTGCGTGAACACTAGAGTATTGGACTTCTTTAGGTAAAGGATATTTAGAATATGAAAGAGACCCATTGGATAAAAGAATTAGACTTCTAGTTTCCTTGATTTGTTTGTTAATGGATGATGATAACTGATCTTTTGTAAAAATATCATTAATTGATAGATTAGAATAATCTTTGTAGTACAAAAGTTTTTTCTTCAGGTTTGGCAATTGTTTAATTAACTCATCTCTATCATGAATGGGAAAATCTTTATTATTAATATTATACGTAAAGATTGCTTCTGCTCTTCCATTATTATCAAAATCATTTAGAAAGAATTTCATATCAGGTTTGTAAAAACCATTTTGCCCCATATTCCCAAGAATAAAATCTGGAATTCCATCATTATTTAAATCAGAAGATTCTATTGTTTGCCATATACCACTTGTCTCCTGAAGTCCTATTTCATTTGTAATTAGTTTCCAATTTGAATTATTATTTAAATATGTTAATATTGGCATCCATTCACCTACTATAATTAAATCACCTTTATTATCAGAGTTAATATCTTCAAAGGTAATATCAGTTATCATTCCTATATTCTGTAATTCTTCAGGATAAGTAGTTTCAAAGGTTCCATCACCTTTATTAATTAATATCAAAACAGAGCCTGATTTACCATATGTATCTACATCAAATCTTTCTCCAACAAATATGTCTAAAAACCCATCATTGTTTATATCACCAGTTTCAATTGCTCCAGTACTAAAAAAATTGGTGAAATTTAGAGCTGATGGTTTATATACAAATTTACCAGATTCATTAAAATATAATCTGTCATTAAGAGTTCTTGATAATTTTGAAAATGCTTTTCCACCAGATGCTACATAAAGGTCTTGATCACCATCATTATCAGCATCAAAAAATATTGACTGAACGTCTTCTGAATCTTTATGAATTTCAAAAGGACTAGATATTTTGTTGTATTTATCAGATGAGCTTAAAAAAAGGTTTGAAACTTGACCTTTTGCCCCACCTATATAAAAATCTTGAATTCCGTCATTATTTATGTCAATATTAGATACACTTGGGCCTTCATTTGAAAACATTTGAGGAAGTAATCTTTCTGAGTCAAAATCAATATAATAGTTTTCATTGTGTTTAAAATCAATGATATTCTCCGATATATTATTTTTCCTAATAAAAGTAGGTTTTAGGTTAATTAACTCTGAATCAATTTCTGAATAATTTATGTCTAAAGTTTTATTGACACTAATATCATTTATAATAGAACGTTTTCTGTTCGGCCAGAAAATTTCAAGTGAATCTATGTTTACTAATTTACCAAGACCAAAATGAAGTCTGTAAGGGACAGAACTTTGAAATCCTCTAGATGGAAATTGTTCTGACATCATTTTTTTACCATTTGATAAATGAAGAATTACTTTAGCACCAATGGCGTTAATATTAGGAGCTAAACCCTTCAAAGTAATTGATAAAAAATTATTATTTTCTTTATCTGAATGATTTTCAAATAAAAAAGGTTCTGCGTTAACATTATTAACAACTAGGTCAAGGTCTCCATCATTATCTAAATCACCGTATGCTGACCCATTGCTAAAGCTAGGCTCATTAAGACCCCAATCTTCTCTTTTATCATTAAATGTATAATCACCATTATTTTTAAATACTGCATTAATTAGAGGTTTAGAGGGCATTATATCAATTAGATCAGTAATATCTTCAGTTTCTGATCTTAAAATTTGGCTTATTTTTTCATCATTTGCTTGATAAGTTAAATAATCTCTATCAAGTAAGTCTTTGTATATTCCGTTACTTATATAAATATCTTTATATCCATCATTATCCATATCAAAGAGAAGAGCTGCCCAACTCCACTCTGTAGCAGCAATACCAAGCTGTCTACTAATTTCATAGAAAGTATTACCTAAATTCCTTTGAAATGTATTTCTTGGATACTGCTTATGATAACCCTTTGATCCTGCAAGCATAAATTTATCATATGACTCATAAACCTGTTTATTTTTTTGTCTTGATAAAGTTTCTGGTAACATTTCGGTTACAATTAAGTCTGGAATTAAATCGTTATCCATATCAGCAACATCAGCACCCATGGATCCCATAGAGAGTGCGTCAAAATAAGTAGATGACTCTTCTGAAAATCCTCTTCCATTATTATTTAGGTATAAATAATCTTTTTCGAAGAAGTCGTTTGAAATAAAAATATCTGGCCATAAATCTCCATTAAAATCAGATAAAGTAATTCCAAGACCAAATCCAATATTTGAAGAATAAATACCATTCTTAGAGGATGCATTTTTAAATTTATTATCAATATTCTCTAATAGTTTATTACCGTCATCACTTGAAATATTTCTTTGATCTTGAATTAAATCGTATGTTCCAACTGATCTTATTGAATTATTCAATACATATGCATCTAAATCTAGATCCCCGTCGGAGTCAAAAAAAGCTGCATGTACGGATAATCCTTCAATGTCTAATCCATAATCCTTAGAGGACTCTACAAAAGTTAAATCACCTTGATTTATAAAAAGCTCATTATGTCTATTAGGTCCACCTGGTTTTCCAGATTTTGCAACATAAATATCTAAGAATCCATCATTATTTATATCAATAAAGGTAGCACCAGTAGACCAATTATTTTCACATAAGACTCCAGCAGAATTAGTAATATCCTCAAATTTCCAGTTTCCTTTATTAAGATATAAAGCATTATTTACAATATTACCTGTAAAGTATATATCAATTAATCCATCATTATTTATGTCGCCCAGGGCAACACCTCCACCATTAAAAAAATTTCTGTATGTATATGGATTAAAGTCTTCAGTGTATTTAAGGGTATTTTTAAAATTTACACCTGTTTTATCTGATGATTTTTTTTCAAACCTAGAAATAGAATTATTACAGGAAAAAGATCCCAATAAAACAAGAATTAAAATCCATGATCTCATAATGCAAAATTAGCGAAATTTAGAAAGGTTTAAAAAAAAAAGGCCACACTAAGGTGGCCTTTATTTTTATAGTAATATTAATAATTAATATCCACTATTTTGTTGTAAGCTTGGGTTAGCAGTAAGCTGCTCCGTTGGAATTGGAAAAATGCTTCTGAAAGAATCAGAATTTGTTTTTTCCCACCAAGAGCTATTCCATTTACCGAATCTAATAAGATCAGTTCTTCTAGTAGCTTCCTGGAACATTTCACGTCCTCTTTCTGCAAGAAATCCTTCTGCAGTAATTGAAGATAAAGCTGAAACTCCAGCTCTAGCTCTAATTGCATTTACCTCTGGAAGAGCTAATGCCCAATTTCCAGCTGCACGAGCAGTTGCTTCTGCATGAACTAAATGTACATCACCTAACCTAACGATTGGATAATCGTTGTCAAGATCAGGTCTTGCAAATTGTTTGAAAGAGAATTTACCTAAACGAAATCCACCTGTACGAGCTGCATTAGGTTCAAGTTCATTTATTCCTATCGAATACACAATCTCAGGAGTTGGAGAATCAGAAGCTAAATCAACTAGTGCATTTCCACCATAATCTAATTGTGGTCCAGTTATAAAGTTTGCTTTTCTTCTAGCATCTCCTGCCTCGTAAGAATTTACAAATTCTTCTAGAGCTACATAACCATTCCATGGTTGAGCCTCAAAATTCCATGTATACTGAGAAGCATAATGAAGACTCATGTGGTGGAAATTCATACCACCTGCAGTTGCCTCATCATATTCTACCGACCATATAATTTCAGGGTTATTCTCGTTATTAGAAGCAAAAATTGCTGCATAACCATTTAATGTAGCTGGGTCACTCGCCACGGAAGGACGCTTTCCTAGATTGGGTACAGATACACTACTATCTGATAAAGTATATGGACCATTATCAATAATGTGTCCAGCTGCAGCTGCAGCATCACTATATCTTTCAGTACCAGTGTAAACCTCAGCATTTAAATAAACTTTAGCTAAAATACCTAAAGCACTATACTGATTAATTCTATACTTTACATCATTAGTTCCTAAAGCAGAGTTAGAAAGTTTAGATAAGTCAAAAGAAGATCCCATACCAAGAGCTGAAAGCAATTCACCTTCTACCCAGTTAAAAACTGTAGATCTTGATGATTGAGATGAAGATCCAGATCCATCAGCAATTATTACATTACCGTAAAGATCCATTAACCTCCAGTGTAAATAAGCACGAACAACTTTTGCTTGAGCCATTTGATTTGCATCAAGACCACCATTAGTTATTGCATTATTTACCTGACCAATTGATCCATATTGTTGAGACCATGTCCCTGTTATTGGACCATTAGCTGGTGTAAATGTATGTCTGTGAACATCTATCCATACTCCACCATCATACCAGTCACCACCCTTTTGAGTTACAGCTATTTCATCAGATGAAACAGACTGAACAGAGAAATAACCACCATGATTGGCAGTACCTGCGTTTCTGACGGCGTTAAATACTCCCGTAAGAGCATCTCCACCTCCACCAGATCCTCCTGTAGAAATACCTTCGACAGAGAAGTCTGAAGTAAGATCTCCTATAAGATCTTCCTCTAAATCGGTACATGAATAGGTTATTCCTATCAGTCCGATTGCTAAAATTATTTTATTTATAGTTTTCATAGATTTTGGGATTAAAATTTAATGTTTAAACCAAGTGTGAATGAACGAGCTGAATAATAACTATTTCTACGGTCTATACCTGGAGCAAGCGGATTTCCATCTAAAAGATCGAAAAGTGCAGGCTCTGGGTCAGAACCAGTATAATCTGTTATTACAAAAGCATTTCTTACATTCAACGATAGATTAATATTATCTCTTATTGGACGAGATATAGTTAAGTTATCTAGCTTAAAGAAATCTGCTTTCTCAACATATAAAGATGAAAAGTTTGCATTTGTAATTTCATTGTTAGCTAACTCAGTATTAATATAGTTATATGATTTCTGAGAACCAACTCTAGGTTCGTAGAAAGCACGGAATGTATTTACAAGACTGTGTCCGAATGCACCTCTAAAGGCAGCATTTATTGTGTATTCTCCTAATGTTATGGTATTAGTCCATCCCATTTCAAAATCAGGAATTCCATTACCAAGAACAGCAAAATCAACATTGTCATCAAGTGCATTATTTTGTCCAACTACTAATTCACCGTCACCATTAAGATCAGAGAAGTTTTGTGAACCACCAGTAACAGTTCCATCCCAAACAGGACCCCATAGTTGACCAATTGGTTCACCTACTTTTACACGTGTAACATTTGTACTGTTTTGACCAGGTGAACCTAGGTTACCAAATGTATCAGCATCTTGAACATATTCGTCAAGAACAGAATTATTAGTTGCAAAAGTAATTCCTGTGTTCCAATTATCAGAAACATCATAGTTCAATGCAACTTCAAATCCATCAGATGAAAGCTGACCAGCATTTTCAAATCTTCTGTCAAATCCGTAAACAGCAGCATCTACAATTCTATTTATAATAAAGTCCTTTGATGTTTGAGAATAGATATCTATTGTAGCTGAAAAACGATCCATTACAAAATCAATCCCGAAGTTAAGCTCTTCTTTTTCTTCCCACTTCAAATCAGGATTAGCAGCCCTTAAAAGGTTAGTAGATCCTCCTGCAGAGCCTCCACCTCCCCAAGACCATCCTCTAATTTCTTGAGCAAGTCCCGCATCGTTAGGTAAGTTACCAGTAACACCCCATGAAATACGTGGTTTTAGTTGTTGCACTCCACTAAGATCTAACATTTGGGCAAGATCAGCACCTATACTAACAGATGGAAATGTACCATATTGATTATCAGCACCAAGCTTTGTAGATCCTTCTCTACGAAGAGAAGCATTTATATATACGTTGTTTGCTATAGTCATATTAAGTCTAGCAAAGAATGCATCTATTTCAGTATCAGGACTTCTGTCTGAATTTGCGTTAATTTGACCTGCATTAAGTAAATCTTGAGAATATTCAATAGCATCTATATAATCTATCTCATCACCTGGGAAATCTCCTAGTGCAAAAAATGCTTGATTAAAGTTCTCTTTTTGATATGAGTAACCTGCAGTAACTGCAAGGTTCATATTATCAGTAGATTTTTTCCAAGTAGCATATAATTCATTTAATTGAAAATCTGAGTTTTGCTCATAGAATTCAGCAGCACCTTTTCTAACAGGAGAATCTGCTCCACCATATCCATCATTATTATTCCATAGTGAAGTTGTTCTAAAGTAAACTCTATTAGCATAATCAGATGATTGAGTAGAAGAACGGAAATATGCAGTAATACTGTCTGTTAAATCATATTCTAGATTTATACCGTAATTTATAGTTCTTGCCTCACCATCATTAATGTTTTGGTTTATAATAGACACTGGGTTATAAGAATCAAATAATCCTAGTGTTTCAAAATAACCACCAAATTGAGCACCATTAAATGCATAAGGAGCATCTACAGCATAAATAGGAGCTGTTGGATTATAAAGTGTAGCATATCTCATTGATTCACGAAAACCATTTTCTTGATTTCTTTGAATGAATGCTGCTGAGAATCCAATTTTTAACCTATCATTTAAAGCTGATGTTTGAAAACTCAACCTTGTATTAAACTGGTCAAACCCACTATTTTCAAGAATACCTTGATCTTCAGTAAAGTTTGCAGATACTCTATAAGTAGAGTTACCAGCACCACCAGAAGCAGTAAGATTATGAATTTGAGAAAAACCTTCCCTTGTAACTGCATCCAACCAATCGGTTTGTGAACCAAGATCTCTACCTCCATTAGCAACAAATTCACTTGGAGACATTACATCTATTTGGTTAGCAATGGTAGATGATTCAAATCTACCGTTATAAGAGAGTTGTGTTTCACCTGCAACACCTTTTTTAGTAGTTACAAGAAGTACACCTGAAGATCCACGTGAACCATAAATAGCGGCAGCAGATGCATCTTTCAATACGTTAATTGATTCAATATCTTGAGGATCTACATTTTGCAATGAAGCTCCAATAACTCCGTCAACAACAATAAGAGGTGAAGTATTCGCACCAATTGTAGTTAGACCACGAAGTCTAATGACGGTTCCAGCATTTGGATCACCACCACGATTATAAATTGATAAACCTGCTACTTTTCCTTGCAGCAATTCAGATGCATCAGTAATAGCACCTTTATTAAATTCATCTTCAGAAACAGAAACTACAGCAGATGTAATTTCTTTTTGAGCCTGAGAACCATATCCAGTAACTAATACTTCATCAAGTTCGTTAGAACTAATCAAAACAACGTTTATAGTGTTTTGACTACCAACTGTAACTTCTTGTGCAGAAAATCCTACATAAGAAAAAACTAATACATCACCTGTGTCTGCAGAGATAGAATAATTTCCATCAAAATCTGCAACAGCACCGGTTGATGTTCCTTGAACTACAATAGAAGCTCCAGGAAGTGGTCCAGTTTCATCAGAAATATTACCAGAAATTTGCTGGGCGTTTAGAACTCCTCCAAAAAGAAGAGCTAAGCCTAAGCCTAATTTAAGTACATTTTTCATATTTTATTTTTATTTGATTTTTGTTAAAGCAGTCATTACATGATACTGCATTTATACTGCAATATATAGTCAAACTATGTAAAAACAAACTTTTATTTAACAATAAATTAAGAATTTGTTAATATTTACTGCTCAAAAATGCTAAAATCCCTAATAACACTGGGTAAAATTAGGATTATGATAAATTTTAAATTTTTAAAAGTTTTTTTACTTCATCAAATTTTATTATTGGATTTGCACCAATTTTAGTTGTAGTTAACGCTCCATATGCAGAAGCAATTTTAAGAGAATTCTCTGTTTTATTATTTTTTATGAAAAATTCGTTAATAAATGATGCTAAAAAATTATCTCCAGCACCAACATTATCGATTGAATTCAATTTTACAGGCTTAAATTGATATATTGAATTACCATCAAAAAAATATGATTTAAAAGAACCATTTGTTAAACAAACATATTTCATTTTGAATTTATTATAAATTTTTTTTAGAAGATCCTCATTATTTGAACCGCTGAAATCAAAAAGTTTAATTATTATTTTAAACTCATTCATATTTATTTTTAAAAAATCTGAAGCAATTAAAAGAAGCTCCAATTTTTCTTTGGTAAAAAAATTCTGTCTTAAATTCAGGTCTAAAATTTTAAATTTTGAATAATTAAAAATTTTTTTGAGTGTTTGAAAAGATTTGTTTTTTCGAGAAGCTAATGATCCAAAAACCAAAAAATCAATGCTTTTGATACAATCAATTTTTTTATTTTCGAATGGAATAAAATCCCAAGCTACATTACTTACAATTTCATATGAAGGTTCACCTGAATCAAGGTTAATATTCACACAACCGGTTTTGTGGCCTTTATCTTGATATATAAGATCTGTTTCAAAGTTGTTTTTTTTGAAATACTTTAATATATCTAAGCCAAGGCTGTCATTACCAACTGCTGATATTAACTTCACATTATTTCTAAAAGAGTGCAGTCTTGAAAAAACATTAAAAGGCGCTCCTCCTATTTGTATTTTATCTGGATATTTATCCCATAAAACTTCGCCAAAACAAATTATATTTTTACTCAATTTTAATAAGTTTTTTACTCAAGTCTTCAAGAGATATTCCTTTAGTTTCAGGCATAATAAAATGAACAAAAAGTAATTGAAAAACCATCATAAGAGCAAAAAATGAAAAAACAAAACCAGGCCCGATGAATCCAAATAAAAATGGAATAAATGAAGGAATTATTGCAGCAAGTATCCAATGTGTAGACACTCCAAATGATTGTCCATAACTTCTAATATTGTTTGGGAAAATCTCAGATATATACACCCATATTATAGCTCCTTGGCCAATTGCATGAGATGCAATAAAAAGGAAAAAAAATAATGGAAGAAAGATCCCTTCCCATTCTAAAAAGAATGAAATACTAATTAAAGAAAGTGAAACTATATATCCAAAGGAACCAATATACATTAGTGTTCTTCTTCCAAGCCTATCTATTAGATTTATTCCTACATATGTAAATATTACATTTGTTAATCCAATTCCAACACTGTTAAGCAACGCAATACTTTGACCTAAGCCAGCCTCTTCAAAGATTCTTGGTGCATAATATAAAAATGCGTTTATCCCTGACAACTGATTAAATGCTGCTATTAAAAAAGCTAACATTACAATAAAACTATATTTTTTATTAAAAATTGATTCAGACGAGGTTATATTCTGATTGTCTTTTGTAATATCTAAAATTAACCCCTCTGCCTCTTTTGTTGAGTACAATGATCTAATAATTTTCTCAGCTTCACTCTGTCTATTATTTAAAAATAACCACCTAGGACTCTTAGGAATAGATATAACAAGAAATGTAAATATTAATGCTGGTA
>ERZ802831.468-NODE-468-length-20921-cov-39.9924_pt1 | contig 20921 bp, 19 predicted proteins | sample MGYA00345655_ERZ802831 | MGnify/ENA primary metagenome ERZ802831 (study PRJEB30503, sample SAMEA104212376) | marine metagenome | biome: Westerlies Biome; feature: [SRF] surface water layer (ENVO:00010504) within the epipelagic zone...; material: water...
GATTGTTTCAAAGCATCATTCAAAAGGAAAACTTAGCAGATATGCCCGTTTTGCCTGTGAATAAAGGCGGGGGATCGGGCGCTGAGGCGCTGCGGTATCTGAAGGATAAAGCCGGTGATAATCATGTGATTATGGCCACGCTAAACAGCTATTACACCACGCCATTGCGGACAGATATTGGGGTAAATATCGAAGAGTTTACGCCGATAGCACGCATGGCGCTGGACACGTTTGTGCTTTGGGTCCATGCAGATACGGGCATCACCACAATCGAAGAATATGTTGCTGCGGTGAAAGCCGAAGGTGGCGCTTGGAAAATGGGTGGCACGGGATCTGGACAAGAAGACAGCCTGGTTACAGCCATGTTGGAAGAAGAGTTCGATATCTCGGTGACGTATGTTCCCTTCAAAGGGGGCGGGGCGGTGGCAAAAAGCCTTGTTGGCGGAGTCATAAACTCGTCCGTGAACAACCCGTCTGAGGCTTTAGGCTTTTACAAAGCGGGAAAACTTGTGCCGATCGCGGCCTTTACGCCAAACCGGATTGAGGTGTTCCCGGAAACACCGACCATGCGCGAGTTGGGTCATGATTTGGTATATTGGATGCAACGCTCTTTTGTAGCGCCCAAAGATATGGCCCCAGACGCAGTGGATTATTATACAGCTATGTTTGAAAAACTGGCGGCCTCTTCTGAATGGCAGACCTATACCAAAGAAAAAGCTTTAATGGCAGATTTCCTAACGGGAGATGCTTTGCAGTCTTATTTCTTGGATGAACGTGCCAAACATGCCCAGTTGTTAAACGTTTCAAACTGATCGGTTTTAAACGGACGTTAAGAAACCAGGCGGTCGCGATTGCGCGGCCGTCATTTTGATAAAAGGGCGCTCAAATGTTGCTTGCTGATCGTATCATCGCGTGTTTCCTAATATTTTTATCGCTATATTTTATGTTGTATGCCAGCGAATTACCCATCGGGTGGAATGGTATGACGGGTGGTCCGGGAGGCGGGGCGTTTGGGTTTTGGCTCTCAGTTATCATGCTGTTGGCGTCGGTAGGTATTTTACGCCGGAGTTATAAATCAAAATCGGAAAGCGAAGGTTCGTTTTTTGATCCCGAAATGCTGCGATCTGTGGTTATCGTAACGCTGGCCTTGATAATAACCGTGGCGCTTTTGCCTTGGCTTGGGGCCTATATAGCGCTTCCCGCTTTTACCTTGTGGTATTTGCGTTTTTTTGGTGGGCATGGATGGGGGTTAAGCCTTTTTATGAGCATCGCCAGCGCCGTCTTCTTTTTCTTTTTCTTTGAGGTGACGCTCAGAATTCTTTTGCCCAAAGGCATCACAGAATCTGTCTTTATTCCGCTTTACGCGCAGTTTTTCTAAAGGAGCCTAAGATGGATTTACTAAACCATTTGGCAAATGGCTTTGCGATTTCTTTGCAACCTTTAAACCTGATGATCGTGTTCATTGGTGTTTTTGCAGGTTTATTCATCGGGGCTATGCCGGGGCTTGGATCGGTAAATGGCGTTGCGATTGTGCTTCCTTTAACGTTTATCGTGCCACCATCCTCGGCGATTATTTTGCTTGCAGCTATTTATTATGGCGCGATGTATGGCGGCGCAGTAAGCTCTATTCTGCTCGGTATTCCTGGCGCGTCAACCGCAGTGGCAACCACGTTTGACGGCCGGCCAATGGCGCAACAGGGCAAAGCCGGGCTGGCGCTGTTAACGGCGGCGGCCGCCTCGTTTATTGGCGGAACAATTTCGATTATCTTATTTACGCTTTTTGCAGAACCGCTGGCGGATCTGGCGCTGGCCTTTGGGCCAGCAGAAGAATTTACCTTGGTGTTGTTGGCCTTCACCACATTTGTTGGGCTGGGTGGCGATGACGTCTATAAAACGATCATTATGATCTGTTTAGGTTTGATTTTATCGACGGTTGGTTTGGATATGATATCTGGGCAACCTCGGATGATTTTCTTTGATCAACCTGGCTTCTACTCGGGTATCAGTTTTCTGGTTTTGGCGATTGGCACCTATGGGGTGGGGGAAATTTTATATACGATTGAAACGCAGAAAACGGCCCCCTCTGTCACGTCGGCAAAGTTGTCTTTCAAAGATATTTGGTCTGGTTTGAAAGAGGTGAATAAGCTTTGGAAAACGATGAGCTTCGGTTCTTTTCTGGGGTTTTTCGTGGGTATGTTGCCTGCTGCAGGCGCCACCCCTGCTGCGCTTATGTCTTACGGCTTGGCAAAATTATCGTCAAAAACCCCTGAGAAATTTGGAAAGGGCGCGGTTGAAGGCGTGGCCGCCCCAGAAACCGCGAATAATGCGGCATCAACCGGATCATTATTGCCAATGTTGACGCTTGGAATTCCTGGCTCACCGACCACGGCTTTGCTGCTTGGCGGCATGGTGATGTGGGGGTTGGTTCCGGGGCCCATGCTGTTCATTGAACAATCTGAGTTTGTTTGGAGTTTGATATCCTCACTCTATACCGCCAATGTTATGGCCGTTATTGTCAATTTGGCGTTAATTCCAGTTTTTGTTTGGGCGTTGCGGATGCCTTTCAGCGTTTTATGCGCCATGGTGTTTTTGCTTTGCTTGGTTGGAGGCTACGCACCAAGCCAAAAAATTCATGATGTTTGGTTGATTATTGGCTTTGGTGTCTGTGGGTATATTTTGCGAAAAGCGGATTATCCCTTGGCTCCTTTGGTTTTGGCCTTGGTGCTGGGGGGGTTAATGGAAAAAAGCTTTCGGCAAACATTGATTGCCGAGCAAGGAAACATTTTCGCCTTCATTGAGCGGCCATTATCCGCAACCTTTTTAGGTATAAGTATCATTCTGTTTCTATTGCCTTTTTTAAAGTTTTTTCTATCTCGAAAACGGGCTGCCTCGGTCAGCTCGCAATCGTAGAAAGGGGGCTTTTCTTGGTGCAAATAGACCGTCGTGTTGGCCAGATATTCAGTTGTTATATCTGCTGCTCATTAAGGCATATTTTGGGATTTCCTGCCTTATTTCAGAGTGTAATTTTTAATCAAAGTGCGGTTTTTTTAAAAACCTTTAACTTACGCTCTGCACGAGAGGTATGTCACAAAATCTTACAAGATGTATCGCGCGCGGCGTTTAAAACGCGTTTAAGACCTTCGGGTTCGCGTTAGAAAGAGGGATGTTACATGCTTAAAAATATTCTTGTGGCTTATAATGGCTTGCCTGGATCCGATGCGGCGTTGAAAGGCGCTGTGCAGGTTCAACAGCGATTTGATACGGATCTCACCGGTTTATTTGCACATGGCAATCCATTTTTATCGCGGCAGTTGCATAAGGCGTGGATGCCTCAAAAAATGCAGGATGCAATCGTGGAAGCTGCGGATAGTCCCAGTGATGATATTCGAGAAAAATTTGATGAGATATGTCAGGTTGTTCCAGCGGAAAAGAAAACATGGATAAATAGCGGGGGATCTGTTCAAACCACCGTTACGCGGTATTCTCGTCTGTTTGATCTGACAATTTTGGGAATGCATGAAAAAAGCTTTGCGCATAATCTGTCGCATTTAGAGCTGTTTCCAGACCGAATCGCCTTGGAAAGTGGGCGGCCGGTTTTGGTGTTTCCATCCAACCCTCCGGTGAATTGTTTTGATAAAACCATCGTGATTGCGTGGGATGGCAAGCGGGCGGCGGCGCGGGCGCTGGCTGATGCTAAATTATTTTTAAAAGCCGGTCATAATGTTGATCTTGTGTCGATCGGGCGGATGCCGCTTGCCGAGGCAACCCCAGGCGTTGATATTGAGAAGCTTTTTAAAAACCATGGCTGGAATGTCACGATCAGTGAGATACCGCTGTCTAAAAAAACCATCTCGCAAACTCTTGTAGAGCATTGCCGCAACGTTGATGCCGGCCTTTTGGTGATGGGCGCTTACGAACATTCGCCGCTTCGCGAAGGGTTATTTGGGGGCGTGACACAGGATATTTCGCTTGGCGCCGAAATTCCCGTATTGATGAGCCACTAGCGTTTTTTAGACCTCCAATACGCAGTTGCCTTACCATCACATGCGTCTGGACCGTCGGGTTTTCTACGCAACCCAGACATTCTATTAAGGTTGCCAGTCTATCGGATAGATCGCTTCATTCCGTCTCATGAAAAACGGCGTTAACGGTCCGTTATAGGTTGCTTTAATCGATGCGCCCAGGATTTTGACGCCAGCGTCTTGCAAATGGCGCTTAAGACGCGCAGCGTGAGCTTGATAATTTTTATTGGTAGACCTACCAGAATATTGCATCACCGCGTAATATCCGCCGGGCACCGTAACCAATTTTACGGAGCCGTGTGAAGGTGCTGGGGCCGTTTCTTTGGTAAAGGCTTGAGGCAAATAAAATTGCATTTGCGTTGCACCGTTTTGGTCGGTTTGCGTTACCGGAACGGTCATTGAAATTTTCGAAGAGGTTTCATTGGTGCCCGAAATATACGAAAATAATCGGCGAAACGCCGAATTGCTGCCGTGACCCTGAATGGTTTGAACAGCAAGCCGGTCTTTATAGTGACGAATTTCATAAGCGTCATTTGATTGCAAAAGTTTATATTTTGGCTCTTCATAGGCCATAGCGCCTCCGGAAAACAACGCCCAAACCATAAGGCTAATGGTCACCATACGTGAAATTATTATCATGTTAGCGACATAGCTGTTGGCTGTTTTGAATCAATTGCGTATCTATAAGTTTTTGGTAATGTTACATTTTAATTCTTTCATATGGGTTTTGAGGGTTCTTTTTCACACGTAAAGGGTTAAAATTTTTTTTCTTACTATTTTTATCAAGATTAATTCTTTACAAAAATAGTCAACAAATATAGTGATGGTTTATGAACTAAAAAAATATGGAAATATAACATGAAATCTTTTGTAAAACTGATCGCGGCTGGTCTCGTTCTCTCAAGCGCTGCTGAAGCCGAGGACGTGAATGTTTATTCTTATCGTCAACCAGAATTGATCAAGCCACTCACCGATTCGTTCACGGAAAAAACCGGTATCAAAGTGAATGTGGCTTATCTTAAAAAAGGTATGGTCGAGCGCATGAAAGCAGAAGGCAAACGCAGCCCTGTTGATGTGATGCTAACCGTCGATATTTCGCGCCTTGCGGCTTTGTTAGACGCGGGGTTAACGCAGCCGGTTGAGAGCGCATTACTGGAAGAGAACGTGCCCAGCCTGTATCGGGATCCGGGCAAGGAATGGTTTGGGTTAACCACGCGGGCTCGTATTGTTTATGCCAGCAAAGAGCGTGTTGCTGCGGGCGAGGTGACAACCTATGAAGATCTTGCTGATCCAAAATGGCGCGGCAGGCTTTGCACGCGCTCGGGCACCAATGCATATAATTTAGCTCTACTGTCGGCCGTGATTTATCATCACGGTGAGGCGGGTGCACAAACTTGGCTTGAGGGTGTTAAGGCAAATTTAGCGCGCAAACCTCAGGGCAATGATCGTGCGCAGGTTAAGGCCATCTGGGCGGGTGAATGCGATATTTCTATTGGAAACACTTATTATATGGGTAAAATGCTTGCGGATTCTGAACAAAAAGCTTGGGCAGACAGCGTCAATGTGTTGTTTCCTAGGTTTGAAAATGGCGGTACGCATGTAAATATTTCCGGTGTAGCCATGGCAAAATATGCTCCTAATAGAGAAAACGCGCTTAAGTTTATGGAGTTTTTGACATCTCCTGATGCGCAAGAGGTCTATGCGACTGCCAATTATGAATATCCAATCGCTCCGAACACTGAACCAGCTGAATTGGTTAAGGGGTGGGGTGCGTTTCAGGCAGATGATGTGAACCTGATGGAATTGGCCGCGCGGCGCAAACTTGCTTTGAAAATCACTGAAGTTGTGGATTTTGACGGGTAAGCACATCGTGCTGGGCCCAGTATTAAAGCTAGGCCGGCCTATCACGCCGCGTTCCTGTCAAATTAAATCACGGCCGGGTAGGGTTGGTTTTGGGCCGGGGTAGATGAAGCTCTGTTAAAGAGATCTATTTTCTTTTGCAATTCGTTGCAGCCCTTGCCCAGCTTCACGGGCGCGCGAGCATGTAAAAGCCTTACTAAGATCCGTTGGTATTGTCTGAATGAGAAGAGGTGTCACATGCCAGAAAATCTAGCGGGTATCAGAGGGGCGGCGCCGGTTGGCTTAGTCCAAGACCTAACCCCTGATGAGGCGCTTTGTATTCGGTATTTACGGCTTTGGTGGGCGGGGCCAGTGCTGAGCTGATTCCAAAAGCTGTTGAATTGATGGTTCATGCGCAGCTTGATCCAAAGGATTTACCCAATATTGCGAAAGGTGATAGAGTAAAATTGCGTTTATCTACCAAAGATTCTCACCAATTTGCCAATTTGGATGGCTATGTTCAAAGAATTTCTGCGGATGTTATAAAGACATCAAAATCTGATAAGTCGTTTTATTTCACAAGAATCTCGATCAAAAGGAACTCGTCCGGGGTTGTTCAAGACCTGCCTCGCTTAAGGCCTGGGATGGAAATAGAATTCAATATATTGTCCGGAAAAAGGACCGTCCTAGATTATCTTGCCCAACCTGTTGCGCGTGTTCAAAAGCGTACTTTTAGGGATTAAGCGTTTGGAACGGCGAAGACAGGAATAAGACCCGATATGCTTGCACCCTCATGGTCCGTTTCGAGCTAAATCCGAACCTTTTTATTTAAACGGTAAGCTCAACTTGCGGGTAAAATTCGCGTCACCACCTGTTTGGTATAAAGAGACAGTGCAAGGACTTCATATCGCAAATCAAAGAGCGCGCAAAACTCATTTAACGCCTTAAACTCATCCTGCTGCCAACCCTTGTTGATAATCAATTCATCAAAAATGATCACCGTCTGTTCATCTATGACGGATCGTGCATTTTTAAGCGCGCTCAAGGTTGATCCATAAAGATCTGCATCAAGATTTATCAATGCAGCTTTTGGACGATCAGTTGCAAAAAAGGTTGGTAAAGTTTTGTCAAACTCGCCAACGATGAACTCACCTCCGGGGATTTCTGGCACTGTTCCAAAGCTGCTATATGACCCTTTGGGAACAGATCGCCAATCTTCGGGCAGGCCCTCAAACGTATCAAACCCAAATCCTTTTTCATAACTCTTCATCAAATACCTGAACGAGTCTCCCATCCAAACACCAAACTCATAAAAGGGGCGTGACTGGTTTGATAAAGATGTGGCAAGGTCGAAAATCGACCAGCGATTAAAATGTAAGCTGGGCGTTTCTTCCAAAGACAACACCCATTCAATACTTTTCAAAATTGGGTCGTCAGATAATTCGCTCCTCATTAACCAGTCAAAATGGCTTCGATTGCCCTTTAACGCGTTCATACCGGCTAGCGTGAAAATTGCGTCACGATACATAGGCTCTGCCTTGAGGCACATTTCCACAATTGCCTGTGCAGTTTCTGCGTCGCTTACCGTAGAGTGCAGGTTCCAATAGGCGCGAAAACTATTCTCATCGATATCAATCGCTTTCAAAAAACAATCCTGCGCGCCCTTAATATCGGCGCGATCGTTCAATAGGTTACCATAATTATTATAGGCAGGAGAGAAGCACGGGTTAATCTTAAGAGCCGCTTTTAAATGTTGCTCTGATCTATCCAGCAATCCAAGCGATTTGAGAGATACGGCCAGGTTGTTATGATAGTTGACCTTGTTGTCCCGTTGCATGTTGTGCTCTGCGGGGCAGGGTTTGATTTCGATCGCTTGTTCATAGTGAAAAATTGCTTTTACGTCATGTCCCAGTTTCGAATAGCTTTCCGCCATAACGTTATGAAGAAAGATGGATTCTGGAAATTCGCTCAAAAGCTGGCCTGCGGATGAAACAACAGATTCGTATTCGCCCTTTTGAAACAGATTGATCAATAGCTTTGACAAGATAGGATTGATCAATGGCTGAGTATCTGACGCATCGCCCGTTTTAATCTCGGCCAGCTCTGCTTGGGATGAAATGGAAGAGGTCTCTTCAAGAGAGGCTGCAACGGATGAACAGGTCATAGCTGCCGATAGATCGGATGTTCTGTTAAGTTCAAAAGCTGGCATAGCGGATCTCCTTCAGGAATAGAAACGACCGCAGGCGATTTTGTTTAGCGCTTTTAGGGATTTAAATTTTAATTTTGATAGAATTTTCAATTTTAAATCCCGTTTCTTGAAAGAGATTTTATTAAAAACTATTCAATACAGCTGGCACGGCTATCGCTTAAAACATCTCAGGTGATTTAAACCGGGCTTATCTGCCCCAGCTGCGCAGGGGACCACAATCGACATGAACAAAATTTGACCGTGAATAACGCCCAACGCCGCCAGCCTTGCAAGAATTAGCAGCTTTGGAAAGTTGACGAACTGATCGGGATGACAGTCGAAGATCCGCAGCTTGCCCAGAAATATGCAAAGATTTCTTGGCCACTAAACGCGATTGACGGCGCAGCAGCGCATTTGTCTTAGCGCTGCGATACCCAGAAAGCAGCTGATACGGCTCATCCGTGTCCAAAAGGCGGTGACTGGCTGCCATGATGTCGATCGTGCGCAAATCAATTTGTTTAATTTCGTTGCGACGCCAATCTCGCATTATGCGATTGATTTCGTCGATAGCCTCAGGAATATAATGCCCGTCGATCCAGTAGACCGTATTCACCCGCTCGCCGCTGCGCTTTGAATACATATTCAGGCTACGAATATCGCCTGATCTGCGCAGGAAACCAGCGGCTTTGGAAAAGGTAGGCGCGGCCGACACGAGCGTTGCCGCAAATGCACCAAGCAAAAAGCGTCGCGATATCGCGGTGCAGTTTTGCGTGTGATTCATTCCCGAGAGCCCTTTTTAAATATTTCGCACAGGCGATCAAAACGTGCTCACCCACAAATCGCTTCTTGCCATAAAAGAGAGCATTAGCCAAGATTTTATTTACCGATAGGTTGTGTCTGACACTTTTTAGGGCAATTTTTGCCGCTATTCTGCGGTCTTTTTAATCTAAAATCCGTGAAATTGGGGTGGTTTTAAAAGGTCCGTCACCAAAAAGTGACGTGATCTGTGCTTTCAATCAACTACATATGCTTTATAAAGGCATACGGAATACCAAGGGTGGGAAAAGCGATGGTCGGCCAGCTGGACGAGCAGATAAAAAGACCATTTTTTATTAAACTGTGTTTTTTTTGCGTCATTTTTTTTACGGTTTTCGCGCAGAGCGCGCGGGCTGAACTGACTGATTTTGCGTTTAAATTGGGCTTGCTAGAAGAAGTAGCAGGCGAAAAAGAAGTTGAAGGTTTTTACCAAAACCGGAATTTCAAGCCGGTTTGGATAGGGCAGGGCCCAGCCGCTACTGAGCGACGCACGGCTTTATTCACAGCGCTGGACCAGGCTGATTTGCACGCGTTGCCTATGAGGCGCTATAGGGCTGATTTAGGGCTTTTTAAAAAGCGTAGCCAAGATGGAAGGCAATTGGGAATCTTAGAAGGCCAGCTTACAATGGCTTTTTTACGATACGCAAAAGATGTTCATGCCGGTCTTTTAAAGCCCAGCAAAGTGGACGAATTGATCTTCCGAAAGCTGCCGCGCATTAATCAAGGCGAGCTTTTGCAACGGGTTGCGTCAGAACCGGCAAAAGCCGTTTTAAACAGCTTACCACCGCAAAGCGACGCCTATAAGAATCTGATGAAGGCGCGGCAAAAACTGCTTAAGGCGCGTCTGGATGCACCATGGGGGCCGGTTTTGTTAGATGAACGGCTGTCCAAAGGTGCCGAGGGAGATCAAGTTGTTCAACTTCGCAACCGATTGATATCACAGGGCTACTTGAAGCAAACGGCTTCTGCTCGGTTTGATGGTGATTTGCGGTTGGCGCTTCAACGCTTTCAAAAAGATCATGGGTTATCGCCTGACGGCATCGCCGGCAGCAATACGATTGCTGAGTTGAACGTTCCACTATCGCAGCGCTTGCAATCTATAGAAGTCGCCATGGAACGGGAACGTTGGATTAATCATCCGAAACAAAATCGCCAAATTGTGGTGAATTTAACCGATTATACGGTCAAGTTGATAGAAAACGGCGCGGTAAAATTCCAAACTCGCTCGGTGGTGGGCGCGGATATTGATGATCAGCGCAGTCCAGAGTTTTCAGATGTAATGGAATATATGGTTATAAATCCAACTTGGAATGTTCCAAAATCGATAACGCTAAATGAATATTTGCCTGAGCTGCAGGAAGATCCAAGCGCGCATAGCTATCTTACGCTTTATGATCCAGACGGGCAGGTTGTTGATCGAGACTTTGTTGATTTTTTGGCCTATGATCAAGACAGCTTCCCGTTTGATTTAAAGCAGCTGCCATCGCAAACAAATGCGCTTGGGTTGGTAAAGTTTATGCTGCCCAACCCGCATAATATTTATTTGCATGACACTCCCTCTAAAGCCTTATTCGCGAAAGAGACGCGGGCTTTCAGCCATGGTTGTATTCGCCTGCATCAGCCTTTTGATTTTGCGTTTGAGCTGTTGTCAGACCAAAGCTACGATCCCGTTGGCGATTTTTACCGACTTTTAGATGCGGGCAAAGAGGCCAGCATTATCCTTAAAAACCCAGTTCCTGTTCACATTATTTATCGCACCGCCGTTACAGAATATGATGGACGGATTGGGTTCAGACGCGATATTTACGGCCGTGACGCGCGTATTTTTGAGGCCTTACGAATGGCAGGGCTGGCGTTAGAGGCCACGCAAGGCTAAACCAGTCTGAGATGGAAAAAAAAATCGCGTATACACTTAAAGATATTGCGGCGTCTCTCGGCCTTACGCTGAAGGGGGACCCGAACTTGCGCGTGCAGAGCGTCTCAGAACCCAGTAGCGCCAAGCAAGGCCAACTGGCTCTGGCCATGTCGCCCGCCTATGAAGCCCAACTTAGCGAAGGTGCGGCTGAAATGGCGATGCTGCGTGAAGGGGCGGATTGGCAAGAGCTTGGATTACGCGCAGCGCTTTTGGCGCCGCGCCCGAAATTTGCGTTGTCGGGTTTATCCGCGATGCTTGATCCTGGACAATCTGTACCGCTGGGCATTCACCCATCTGCAGTGATTGATCCGAGCGCAAAGCTTGGGCGAAACCTTTGCATAGGTCCTTTCTGTTATGTCGGTCCAAACGCTGAAATAGGCGATGGCTCTTTGATAGGCCCTTATTGTCATATCGGCGCTTCTAGCGTTTTGGGTGATCATGCGCGCCTGCGAGAGGGTGTTAAAATTGGCGCGCGTGTGAGGATTGGGGATCGCTTTATCGCGCAGCCAGGGGTTGTTATTGGGGCGGATGGCTTTTCGTTCGTGACTCAAGAAATTTCAGGCGTTGAGGCTGCCCGTGCAACCTTGGGCGATCAAACCGCCTCGGTTCAGCAGCAGAGCTGGGCGCGGGTGCATTCTTTGGGCAGCGTTACCATTGGCGATGATGTCGAACTGGGGGCCAATACATGCGTTGATTGCGGTACAATCCGCGATACTGTTCTCGGTGATGGTGTGAAATGCGACAATCTTGTTCAAATCGGCCATAATGTGACGATCGATCAGCACAGTTTGATTTGCGCGCAGGTGGCGATCGCGGGATCAACCCGAATTGGCAAACATGTTGTGCTGGGCGGGCAAACGGGGGTGAGCGATAATTTATTTATTGGAGATCACGTGATCACGGGCGGCGCAACGAAAGTGCTGTCTAATGTTCCTGCGGGGCGCGTTATGCTGGGCTATCCGGCTATGAAGATGGATAGCCACCTTGAGGCGTATAAGGCCTTGCGCCGCTTGCCGCGCTTGATGCGCGATTTTGCAGAGTTCAAAGCCCGGTTTTTAAATCAAAAAGATGAATCTTTTAAGGATAAGAATTAGAAGGTTAAAGTCATGAATGTAGAAAAAAAAGTTATTGAAATCATAGCTGAACTTGCGGTTCTGGAAGTCGAGGACGTTTCCTTAGACAGCAGTTTAGACAGTTTGGGGATCGATAGTCTGGGGCTGGTCGAAAGTATTTTTGCAATAGAAGAAACCTTTGACATTCAAATACCCTTCAACGCGAATGATCCGCAAAATAGTGATTTTGACATCTCATCCGTGGCAACAATCATTGCTGGAATTCAAGAATTGGTGGCAAAAAAGCTGTGAAAAGGGTTGTGATTACAGGCGCGGGCACAATCAACGCGCTTGGGCATACTGTCAACGAAACCTTCGAGGCGATGCGTGAGGGGCGCTGCGGCATCGCTCCGGTCACGTTTCGCGACGTAGAGCGGTTGTCAATTCAGATCGGAGGGCAGGTTCGCAACTTTACCCCCGAAGAGGTGTTCAATCGCCAGCAATTGGTTCTATATGATAGGTTTACGCAATTTAGTTTATTGGCCGCGAAAGAGGCGTTAGAGCAATCTGGCTTGGTTTTTACTGGAGAACTTGCCGCGACATCGGGTGTGGTTTTGGGCACTGCTGGCGGCGGAGTGAGCACCTGGGATGATAATTATCGCGCCGTATATGAAGAAGGTAAAAATCGCGTACATCCGTTTGTTGTGCCCAAGCTGATGAATAATGCAGCGGCGAGCCATATTTCGATGGAATATAATTTGAAGGGCCCCAGCTTTACGGTGTCAACCGCTTGTGCCAGTTCCAATCACGCCATGGCGCAAGCTTTTCAATTGGTCCGCTCGGGCATGTCGCCCACAATGGTAACGGGGGGATCTGAATCCATGCTCTGTTTTGGCGGTGTTAAAGCCTGGGAAGGTTTGCGGGTGATGAGCCGGGATGCCTGCCGCCCTTTTTCGGCCAATCGCAATGGCATGGTGCAGGGCGAGGGCGCTGCAATATTTGTGTTCGAAGAATTGGAACATGCAAAGGCCCGCAAGGCCGAAATTCTGGCTGAAGTTGTTGGCTACGCGATGTCCTCGGATGCTGCTGATATTGTGATGCCGTCTAAACAGGGGGCTGAACGTGCAATCGCGGGCGCGCTAAAAAATGCAGGCCTTAATCCAGAAGATGTCGGCTATATAAATGCGCATGGCACGGGCACAGCTGCGAATGACAAAACCGAATGCGCAGCCGTGGCAACGGTGTTTGGGCGCCATGCGGATGATTTGATGATCAGTTCTACGAAATCCATGCATGGTCATGTGATCGGCGGCACGGGGGCGGTGGAGCTTTTGGCCTGCATTATGGCATTGCGCGATAGCGTTGTCGCCCCGACAATCGGTTACGAAGAGGCAGATCCGGAATGCGCACTGGACGTTGTGCCCAACATTGCGCGGGAGGCGTCTGTGAGCGTGGCGCTCAGCAATGCCTTTGCATTTGGTGGTCTAAATGCTGTTATTGCTTTGCGAAAGTTTTAACCCAATATAGAAGCGTGATGCTACGGCAGACCTATGCCAGCATTTTCTTTGACAGTCTAAAACCCTTTGCCGAGCCCGTTTAACGTGTTCTTAAGGCGTGCAGGAACATAACCTTGCTGCCCATTTTGCCAGTTTTTGGGTTTGGTGTTCATGCCCAAATAAGGCTTGGCAAAATATCCCCCGATTCCCATCGCGGATAAAAGAATAACGATCAAAAGAAACTGCTTCATTTCAGGATCCTAAAAGCTTTTCCTTTGATTGAAAAGCATCTGCGTTTACGCGCGCTTGGTGATCCAGCCACCGCCCAAGACACGGCTGCTGTCCGTATCATAAAACACGCAGGCTTGCCCCGGGGCAACGCCTTCTTCTGGGTTTAAAAGTTCGACTTCGCCCGTCGTATCGCTGAGCGGTTTTACAAGCGCCTCTTTCGGCCCTCGCGTAGACCGCAATTTAACCGAGAGATGCCATTCTGCCCTATCTTGAAAAGGAATATCTCCTAACCAATTGATACCCATAATAGGCACTTTGCGCACGGCCAACAAGTGCTTTGGACCCACAACAACCTGCTTTTTTTCAACGTCTAAGCCGACCACATAAATAGGGTCAGCCAAGCCACCAATTCCCAGACCTCTGCGTTGCCCAATCGTATAATGGATCACGCCGTGATGCTGGCCCAATATTGTACCATCCACCCCCACTATATCACCCGGTTCGGCGGAGCCGGGGCGCAGCTTCTCAATCACCGCGGCATAATTTCCATCGGGAACGAAGCAAATATCCTGACTGTCTGGTTTGCTGGCCACATCCAGCCCATATTTTTGGGCCAAGGCGCGTGTTTGTGCTTTCGAAGTCAAATGTCCAAGCGGAAACCGCAGAAAGTCAACTTGAGGTTGGGTGGTGGAGAATAGGAAATAGCTTTGGTCGCGCGTGGCATCGCCAGCCTGATGCAATTCGGCTTTATTTGGGCCTTGTTTGCGCTGAATATAATGGCCGGTCGCCATGCAATCTGCTTCAAGGTCCCGCGCCGTTTGCATCAGATCTTTGAATTTCACCCGTTCATTGCAGCGAATGCAGGGCACTGGCGTTGCCCCGGCCAGATAACTATCTGCAAAGTCATCGATCACAGCCTCTTGAAAGATATTTTCATAATCCAGCACGTAATGCGGAAAGCCCATATTCTCTGCCACGCGGCGCGCGTCATGAATATCAATACCTGCGCAACACGCGCCTTTCTTTGCCAAAGCGGCCCCATGATCGTAAAGTTGCAGAGTAACGCCAACCACATCATAGCCTTCACTCGCCAATTGTGCGGCCACAACGGAACTGTCGACACCGCCCGACATGGCTACGACGACGCGTGTTTCCGCAGGTGGTTTTGCAAACCCTAAGGAATTGAGGTGCGGTCCTGTCACGAGAGTTCCTTTTTGTTAACGTCTTAAAAAGATCACATTTTAAACATTTTTATCGTGACGGTTCATTAGACATTAAGCCGCCTGACCGCAATCTTTTCTTTGGGAAAAGGGGGGTGCTATGCGGTTCAACAAAGCTATGAAAACTGGCGCGGGGTTGGTGCGCCTTGCGGATGGATCACTTTTAAGCGTCGCGGATTTACCGCCTCGCGACACAAGGCGGTGGGTGGCCTCGCGCAAACTGGCAGTGGTGCGGGCCGTACTTTATCAATTACGGTCCCAAGAAGAGGTACCTGAAACCTACAGCATCAGCGAAGAAGAATTTTATGATTGGGTACGGTGCCTGGCGGCCAATGGTCCCTCTGGTTTAAAAATAACATCGCGTAGCAGTATTTCACGCTAGAGTTACGTTTATTGCGTTATGGTAACGAGTGGTTAACCTTTATGGTGAAGCCTTAGTGACGCTCGTATGTGTTGGAGAGTGAAATGCGTATTCTATTGGTTGAAGACGATGCGACAACATCGAAAAGTATCGAGATGTTGCTATCTCATGCTAGTTTGAACGTGTATACGACCGATCTTGGAGAAGAAGCGATCGACTTGGTCAAACTCTATGATTTTGACCTGATACTTCTAGATTTGAAATTGCCGGATATGAGCGGGCATGAGGTGTTGCGACAATTGCGCTTGGCGCGGATCGATACGCCGACGCTGATATTATCGGGCGATGATAATACAGATAGTAAAATTCGGGGCTTGGGCTCTGGCGCAGATGATTATTTGATCAAACCATTTCACCGTGAAGAGCTGGTTGCGCGGATCCATGCGATCATCCGGCGGTCGAAAGGGCATTCTCAATCGATCATTGAAACAGGTAAAATAGCGCTTAACTTGGATGCAAAAACCGTAGAGGTGGATGGAAAAAGCGTACATCTGACTGGAAAAGAATATCAAATGTTAGAGCTTCTTTCGTTGAGCAAGGGAACCACATTGACCAAAGAGATGTTTCTAAATCACCTATATGGCGGTATGGATGAGCCGGAACTTAAAATAATAGATGTTTTTATTTGTAAATTGCGTAAGAAATTATCGCGTGCCAGCGCGAATGAAAATTATATCGAAACCGTCTGGGGCAGGGGTTATGTTTTGAAAGATCCCAAACCCAGCCAAAACGAACCGGTTGCTATGGCTGTTGGTGCCTAAACAAATTAAAGATTCTTCTCTGGACCGCGGTTTCAAGCCACTCTATCACAGAGCCAGTAGGCTTGGAGTGGACAACCGGTGGATACTGAGAGGATCAATGTTGCAAAACTGACAAGGGCGGAAGCTGAAAATGAGCTTGCACGCTTGGCATCGCTTTTAAATCAAGCAAATATTTCCTATCATGCGAAAAATAATCCGCTTATCAGCGATGCAGATTTTGATAGCCTGAAACGTCGAAACGCTGAAATTGAAACGCGTTTTGCCTCGTTGAAGCGCAGTGATAGCCCTTCGGATAAAATTGGTGCTGTCGCCGAGTCTGGGTTTTCAAAAGTTGCGCATAGCCAACGCATGCTTTCGCTTGGAAATGCGTTTGATGAACAGGATGTTGATGAGTTTGATGAACGCATTCGGCGCTTTTTGGGCCTTAAGGCTGAGGCCGTTTTAACCTATACTGCAGAACCGAAGATTGACGGGCTTTCATTGACGCTGAGATATGAAGCCGGGCAGCTTGTGCAAGCGGCCACGCGGGGTGATGGCAGTGTCGGCGAAAATGTCACTCAAAATGCGCGCATGATCGCGGATATTCCGCAGGTTTTAAAAGATGCTCCGTCCGTGTTGGAAGTGCGCGGAGAGGTGTACATGGCGCGTTCTGACTTTCAACGTTTGAACGAAACCCAAGCCCAAGCACAAGCCAAGCCATTTTCTAATCCGCGCAATGCGGCGGCGGGGTCTTTGCGGCAGTTGGATGCAGAAATTACGCGTAGCCGGCCATTGAAATTTTTTGCCTATGCTTGGGGTGAGCTTTCCAATCCGCTTGGAGCTTCGCAAAGCGAGGTTCTCAAATTCTTTTCTAAGCTGGGGTTTGAGATCAATCCATTAACGCTTACTTGCCAATCTGTTGCGCAGTTGATTGCGCAGTATCAACATATTTCAGCGCTGCGGGCTGATCTGGATTACGATATTGATGGGGTGGTTTATAAAATAGATGAGCTGGCGCTTCAGCAACGATTGGGAGAGCGCTCGACAACCCCGCGCTGGGCAATTGCGCATAAATTTGCAGCCGAAACTGCCTGGACGGATCTGGAAGCGATTGACATTCAAGTGGGGCGGACCGGCGCCCTAAGCCCGGTTGCCCGTCTTGTGCCGGTAACGGTTGGGGGCGTTGTTGTGTCAAACGCGACGCTCCATAATGAAGATTATATCTCGGGTTTGGATTCCAATGGCGCCAAAATTCGAGCTGGGCGCGATATACGCCCCGGCGATCGTGTGCAAGTGTATCGCGCGGGTGATGTTATTCCCAAAATTGCTGATGTTGATTTAACCTTTCGCGATCAAGCTCGCGCCAAATATACATTTCCGCAAAATTGCCCCGAATGTGGCAGCCCTGCGATCCGAGCAGCCGGTGATGCGGTGCGGCGCTGCGCCGGGGGTTTGATTTGCCCTGCGCAAAGCATTGAACGGCTTAAGCATTTTGTTTCGCGCAAAGCCTTCGACATTGACGGGCTCGGCGCAAAGCAAATTGAAATGTTCTTTAAAGATGAAGGTCTGCCGATCCGCGAACCGGCTGATATTTTTACGCTTCAACAGCGCGATGAAGAAAAAATCGCGCAACTGAAAAATCGCGATGGCTGGGGGCGTAAAAGCGCCGAAAATTTATTTCAAGCGATCCAGGAGCGTCGCACCATTGGCTTTGGTAGGATGCTTTTCGCGCTGGGTATTCGTCACGTTGGAGAGGTGGGTGCAAATGTATTGGCTGGCCATTATAAAAAATGGAGCACCCTGATCGAGGCGCTTGATCAAGCCCAAAATGCCCAGAGCGAGGCATGGGCCGAGTTGCTATCGATTGATGGGGTCGGCGAGGTGATGGCGCAATCGCTTGTTTCTGCGTTTCAATCGCCTAGCGAACGAGCCGCGATTGAGAGGTTGTGCGGATGGTTAGAGATTACAGATGCAGAGACCATTGCCGCGCAGGATCATGTTATTTCGGGAAAGACGGTTGTGTTCACCGGCACCCTCGAAAAAATGTCGCGCGCTGAAGCCAAAGCGCAAGCCGAACGGCTTGGTGCAAAGGTTGCAGGGTCGGTTTCGGCCAAAACAGATTTTTTAGTTGCAGGCGCTGCAGCGGGGTCAAAAGCCAAAAAAGCCGTAGATTTGGGCATAACCGTGCTTGATGAGGAAGAATGGTTGGCTATGCTTGCGCCATTATGACAAGCCGACCAGAAATTCTTTTTCCCCTTTTCGCCGACCTTTCAACCTTAACGGGGGTTGGCAGCAAAACGGCAAAAAGCTTTTCCGGTTTACAGGTATTTCGCCCGCGCGATTTGATTTTCACCTTGCCGCAATCGCTGATCGATCGGTCTTTGGTGGCAACCGTTTATGGCCAACCAACGGGCAAAACCGTGACGGTTTCGGCTTTGGTTCTGGCGCATCGGCCCGGCGCCAGAAAGTCAGCCCCCTATCGCGTTGATATGGAAGATTCGCGCGGCGTTTTCCAATTAATTTTTTTTCACGCCCGGGCGGATTACCTTGTTAAGATTTTGCCGGTTGGTGCAACACGGCTGATCTCTGGCAAAGTGGAAAGTTTTGATCAGCTTATCCAGATTGCGCATCCTGATTATATTTTAGAGGTCGAACACAGCGCCTCTATTCCGGCTATTGAGCCGGTCTACCCGCTCACGGCGGGGATCACTCAGAAAACAGTCGCAAAAGCGCTGGGCTCGGCCTTGACCAAGCTGCCCGAACTGGAAGAATGGATTGATCCTGCACAAAAAGCCCGCTCTGGGTGGCCGTCATGGCAGCACGCAGTCCAAATCGCGCATCAGCCGCGCACTATGGCCGATTTGATGGCCGTTGCACCGGCGCGGCAACGCTTGGCGTATGATGAATTTATGGCGCATCAACTGACGTTGGGTTTGGCGCGTGCGCGCCTGAAAAAAGCTGCTGGAAGGTCTTCTATGGGCACAGGTTTGTTGCGCCGCGCGGTTTTGGCCAGCTTGCCGTATCAAGCAACAAAGGCGCAGCTTCGCTCAATCGATGAAATTGCGGCGGATATGCGTGCGACGTCACGCATGAACCGGCTGCTGCAGGGCGATGTGGGATCAGGAAAAACGCTGGTTGCGTTTATGGCCTTGCTGATTGCGGTTGAAGCCAAGGGACAGGGTGTTTTAATGGCCCCAACCGAAATATTGGCGCGTCAGCATCTTGAAGGCTTGCAGCCGCTTGCAGAGGCGGCGGGAGTTTCCCTAGCGCTTTTGACAGGGCGTGACAAAGGCAAAGACCGCCTCGCAAAATTGCAAGCTTTGCAAACCGGTCTAACCGATATTCTTATTGGCACGCATGCGGTGTTCCAATCTGATGTAGCGTTTTGCGATTTACGGTTGGTGGTGGTTGATGAGCAACACAGGTTTGGCGTACGCCAGCGTTTGGAATTGGGCCGTAAAGGGGATAGGCCAGATGTTTTGGTGATGACGGCTACTCCGATTCCACGGTCTTTGGCTTTGGCGCAATATGGCGATATGGACGTGTCGGTTTTGGATGAAAAACCTCCTGGACGGCAGCCTATAACAACTGCAATGGTCTCAACTGAGCGCATCCAAGAGGTGCTTGGTCATCTGCGTGCGGCGATCAAAACTGGACAGCAAGCCTATTGGGTGTGCCCGTTGGTGGAAGAAAGCGAAGTGCTGGATTATAAATCTGCCAGCGATCGATATGCGTCGCTGCGCGCTGCTTTGGGTGAGGGGGTGGTTGAGCTTGTGCATGGGCAAATGCCCGCCCCCGATAAAGATGCGGCAATGGCGCGCTTTCAAAGCGGTGATGCAAAAGTTCTTGTGGCAACAACCGTGATTGAGGTGGGGGTTAATGTGCCACAGGCAAGCATAATGGTTATCGAACGCGCCGAGGCGTTTGGACTGGCGCAGCTTCATCAACTTCGCGGACGCGTTGGCCGGGGCTCGCAGAAATCAACCTGCCTTTTGCTTTATCAAGCGCCTCTATCTGCAGGTGGCAAAAAACGTTTGGAAATTTTAAGGCAAACGGATGACGGGTTTGTGATCGCCGAAACGGATTTGCAAATGCGCGGGGCGGGAGATTTGATCGGCACGGTGCAATCTGGTCTGCCGCAGTTTCGTATCGCAGATCTCGAGGCGATGACGGATTTAATGGAAACCGCTCAAAGCGATGCGCGCACGTTGCTAAGCCTTGACCCAGAACTCACATCAAAGCGCGGACAGGCCGCGCGCGGTCTGCTTTGGTTGATGGAACAAGATAAAGCAATTCATTTATTGTCAGTAGGTTAGCCGAAATATACGCATTTTGTTCTCAAGTGTTCTCAAAATACCTTTACATCCCCCCAAAAAAATGAGAACAAAGCATAAACATTAGTTGAGGTGATACTATGCGTGAAATAAAAGCAATTCTGAAACAGTCTGGTGAACATGTGATCAAAGACATGTTCGGTGCGGTGTCGTTGATGTTTATACTGGGCGTTGCCTTGCATCTTCCAGGCTGGTCTTGACCCTGTATGAAAACCTGAATTCATTTCTACATAACAAATGAAGGTGCTCAGACCAACAGGCCGGGAACGTTGTGATCAGAGACGTAACACTTTAAGGTGGGGATGACGTACACCCCAGCTCGTTTACGTTAGGGTAAAATTAGTCCGCTTGTTAAAAAAAACTGCTGATGTTATCAGCTAACTGTATTTCAAACCTCATATTTGGAGCGTTAGCTTCTGGGTGTTCTTAACAGCACGCGAGTAGTAGCTTACGCGTATTCTCCGGCGTCATTTCCACGGGGTTTCCGCCCGTGCTGGGATCACTTAGGGCCCCCGCGACTACGCGATCAATATCAATATCTGCAATACCAAGCGCGGTCAGCGATTTTGGAATATGCAACGAGGCGTTAAGGTCATCCACAAATGCGCAAAATCCATCAAAACCGCCTTGAATGTTAAGATAGTTTG
>ERZ802831.482-NODE-482-length-20603-cov-42.8873_pt1 | contig 20603 bp, 15 predicted proteins | sample MGYA00345655_ERZ802831 | MGnify/ENA primary metagenome ERZ802831 (study PRJEB30503, sample SAMEA104212376) | marine metagenome | biome: Westerlies Biome; feature: [SRF] surface water layer (ENVO:00010504) within the epipelagic zone...; material: water...
AGTCAGGAACGCGGTCCGTCGCGGCGTCATAAGCAAACAGATAGTCAAGACTTGCGCCCATTTCGAAGGCGCCTTTGTAGCCGTGCTGCTGCATTCCTTCAATCCAACGAGGATTAAGCAAACGGCTGCGCATGACTTTGTCGAGTTCATGCTCCAACCGGTGCAGTCGAGGGCGTTCACGTCTGGAATGGTCTCCAAACCAAAGCTCCGGGCGATGTCCTGAACTGCTTTCCACTGCAGCGCTTAAGCCTCCATGGAATTGGTAGTAGTCGTCGGAATCCAGTAGGTCGTGTTCGCGATTGTCCTGGTTGTGCAAAACCACCTGAACACGACCCAATGCTGATTCCAGCCCAGTTCGATCCTGGGATGGCTCCGATGATCCGCCATAACGCCACTGACTCCACCGCAGAAAAGCTTCCCCCAGATCGGCACGTGAGTCCCATGCGCCACTGTCGATCAGGGCCTGAAGTCCAGCTCCGTAGGCTCCCGGTGCGGAGCCATAGATCCGTCCCTGGGGACCTTCTGTTTGAGTAAGAGCCGCTAACGGATTTTGATCGCTTGGTTCGTCGAGGCCGGCCACCATCGCCATCGCCTGATCAACCCAATCCACCAGCTGAGGAAAAGCATCACGAAAGAGTCCTGAGATGCGAAGAACCACATCCACCCGTGGACGTCCAAGGAGACGCAGGGGGATCACTTCTAAATCCACCAATCGGCGTGTGGGGCCATCCCACACGGGTCGGACACCGATCAGCGCCAGGAGCTGTGCAATATCTTCCCCTCCATTTCGCATCGTGGCGGTGCCCCATACCGACAGAGCCAGGTGCCTCAGACTTTCCCCTTCCGCCTGCAGGTGTAACTCCAGCAGTTGTTCAGCGGACCGCCGGCCGAGGTCCCAGGCCGCTTCTGTCGGCAATCCTCTGAGATCAACAGAGTAAAAATTTCTGCCTGTTGGCAAAACATCAGGTCGACCGCGACTTGGAGCACCGGAAGGCCCTGCTGGAATGCGACCCCCAGCGACGCCTTGGCAAAACGAGTTCTTTTCTGCTGGCGCACACTGAATCAAACGCGGCCAGAGGTCTTGGGTCATCGCAGCCAAGGTCACGTCGACCTCAGCTGTTGATTGGATCCAGTCACGGAAGGGGCCCACCAAGTTGGATGTGGCGCCTTTGCCGACAAGCGCGGAAACGAGCTCAAACGCTTGCTCTTCCAACCACGCAACGCCGTCGCCAACCCGTTGGCGACGCTCACACCCCAGTTGCTCGAGTCGACTTCGATCGTTGTCGTTTAGAGGCTCACCATCCTCTTGTCCCCATGGATCCAACACCAATCCCACATGAAGGGCCATGGCTTGGGTGAGCCCTGGTCGCCCATGGACCGGTGGTCGAGCGAGGGCCAGAAGCAGTTCTAATTCAGCCTTCTGGGACGGTCGCTGACCGAATCGATGCAGTCCCGTACGGATTTGAGCTTCCTTCAGTTCGCAGAGATAGGTTTCAGCCGAATCCAGATATGCATCGATCAAACTGGGATCACGTTTGAGATCGTCCTTGGTCGGGATCCCAGGCCAATTCAGCTCTTGGAGCGTTGCCAGAACGGCGCGTTCCAGTAATTTGCCCCGTTCGGCTCCGAGTTGGCGTGCTTCGACGAGTTCGTCGAGTTGTCCTTCTAACCGTTGTAAAGGCCCGTGTAACCCAGCACGCCCCAATGGAGGCGTGAGGTGGTCCAAAACCACGGCATGCCCCCGTCGTTTCGCCTGTGAGCCTTCACCAGGATCATTCACGATGAACGGATAGAGATGGGGCAATGCCCCCAGAGCGAGATGGGGGCCACAACTGCTACTGAGGCCCACGCCTTTCCCTGGAAGCCACTCTGCGCTGCCGTGCTTACCCACGTGCACCATCACATGGGTGTTGTGAACTCTGTTGAGCCAGAGATACTGCGCCAGATAACGATGGGGTGGCGGTAAGTCCGGCGAGTGGAGATCAGCGATTTGATCGGGGTCGTAACCACGATCGGGCTGAATCAACACCACAACATGGCCGTATCGAAGACCATGGATCGCAAAGCCATGGTTTGGTTCGAGATCACAGGCATCACGGGGGTGCCCCCAGCGTTTTTCAATCTTGGCTTGTGCGTCAGGGGGTACGTTTGCCCACCACTGTTCGTAAACGTCTAAGGGCAAGTAATCCAGTGCTGGCCTGTGTTGTCCCTCGGGTGAATTGGTCCTGCCTTGAAGCAAGCTCTGCATGAGCTCATCACCACTGGAGGGCAGGGTCGCTGTGCCGAGGTTGTGGCTGGAATGCTGAAGCCAATGCAGCATGGCGACGCAACTTGCCGGCGTGTCGAGGCCGACACCATTGGCGACTCGACCGTCTCGGACTGGATAGTTGGCCAGCACCATCGCAACTCGCCGGTCGCGGTTGTGGGTTTGACGCAGCGTGATCCAGCGTTGGCTGTGCTCGATCAGCCAATCAATCCCTTCAAGATCGGCCACCTGGCTGGGTACGGCAGCCCCTAGATGGGGAGCCGTCATTTGATGTTCCCGAAATGCACATGGACGCGTTGTCAGCCGGCCATCCAATTCAGGCATGACCACTTGCAAGGAGAGATCAAGTGGATCAAGCCCGCGGCTGCTGCTCCGCCAGCTCTCACGACTTCTGCTACTGCTCAACAACTGCAACACGGGAACATCGAGCTGCTCCCATAACGGACTGCCCAGTCCTGCTTCTGCCGTCTTGACGGAGGCAAAGGCAGTCCCTGCAATGACCAACTCAACATGTTGGTTGCGGAGAAGATCGATCACCCCCGCTTGGACCGCTTGATCGCGCAGGCTGCTCACCCAAAGCAACCTGGGACAGAGACCGCGCTCTCGGCAGGCCATGCAGAGCGCCTTCGCCAGTGAAACGTCCCCTGCTTGAAGTTGAGCCCGATACAACACAACACCGATCCGGGGGCCGGTGTCATCGCGCCAATCCCAAGGCGCGGGATCTGGCATTGGATGCAGTTGGAGTTGTGTTGGGTCGGGTTGTTCCTCCCGCAAGAGCAATTGCAGGGCTCGAAGTACCTCGCCCAGGTTGTCGAGCCCCCCTTCACGAAGCAGTTCGGCAAGACGATCAGCTAATGCGATTGGAATGGATCCCAATCCATGCAGCTCGTTGTTTTGATCGTCGGTCCCGGCAAGGATCAGGAGGTGGCGCCCTTTTCTGCCCTCCTTCCAGCGTTGGAGCTGCTCGAGTCCATAGCTCCAATGCCCTCGGCCACCGAGCAAACGAACCAGCACCAATTTCGCTTGATCAGCGGTGGTGGCGAGGTAGTGGTCGAGTTGGGCCGGATGGGACAAACAGTCCAGGGATAGCCCTCGCAATTGATTCCGCCAGGGCTCACCATCGGGTGAAGCCAAATGGGCCGCCAACGTGCTGAGATCCGTCGCGGCACTGGACAGAAACAACACATCCGCCGCGGGCTGTTCCACCAGGACCACGTCCTCGGGGGGGTCAACACCTGGACAGCTGGCTAATCGATGCATCGTTCCATTGTCCTGGTGAGCGGTGGTGAGAAGATTTCAATAACCAGGTCGTTTTAGCGATGCATCAGTTCCTGCCTTACGCCTGGTTCCAGAACCAGTGCGTCCCCTTCGAGGAGGCCAGGATCTCCATCGCTACCCATGCGCTGCACTACGGCACTGGTGCCTTTGGTGGCATGCGAGCGATTCCCGATCCACAAAACGCAGACACCATGCTGCTGTTCCGTGCTGACCGTCATGCCCGTCGATTGAGTCAGAGCGCGCGCTTGCTGCTCACAGATTTAAGCGAGGAGACGATTTTGTCGGCTCTAACGGCCATGTTGCGGGCCAATCAACCGGATCAACCGATTTATCTCAGACCCTTCGTTTATACGAGTGATCTCGGCATTGCGCCTCGGTTACACGACATCGAAACCGACTTTTTGATCTATGGATTACCCCTCGGCGATTACCTCTCGCCAGAGGGGGTGAGTTGTCGGATCAGCAGTTGGACGCGCCAAGAGGACCGTTCGTTGCCGTTGCGAGGAAAAATCAGCGGGGCGTACATCACCAGTTCACTGGCCAAGACGGAAGCGGTTCAGAGCGGCTTTGATGAAGCATTGCTTCTCAACAGTCGCGGCAAGATCAGTGAAGCCAGCGGTATGAACCTCTTTCTGGTCCGGGACGGTGAATTAATCACCCCTGGCGTCGATCAAGACATCCTCGAGGGAATTACACGGGCGAGTGTGATCGAACTCGCGAAAGCCATGGGAATTCCCGTTGTGGAGCGCGCGGTTGATAAAACAGAGCTGTTCATCGCCGATGAAGTGTTTCTGACGGGCACGGCTGCAAAGATCACGCCGATTCGCCAGATCGAATCGACCGTTCTTTGCAACGATCGGCCAATGATGCAGAGCCTGAAGAGCAAATTGGTGGCCATCACGGAGGGCCGCGATCCTGCCTACGAGCACTGGGTGACAAGGATCGCCATCAACTGATGTGCGGAGTGAAGGTTTCTTAGAATCACATCACTGAAGGATGACCTCATGGCAGTGACACAAGCAAAAGCTCCTGTCACTGCCTCCCGTTTTCTCGATTACATCCACGGCCCAACTCGGCCTGTCTTGGTTTTTGATGGCGCTACAGGGACCAGCCTTCAGGATCTAGGCCTGACGGCAGATGATTTTGGTGGCCCCGATTTGGAGGGGTGCAACGAGAACTTGGTCGTAACGCGCCCAGATGCTGTGCAGGCGGTGCATCGAAAATTTTTAGAGGTGGGTTGCGATGTCATTGAGACCAACACGTTTGGTGCAGCCTCCATCGTTCTCGCTGAATACGGGCTGGAAGATCAGGCCTTTGATCTCAACCGTCGTGCAGCCCAGCTGGCTCGAGAAGTGGCCGATGAATACAGCACGCCTGAAAAACCACGTTTTGTGGCTGGATCCATGGGGCCAACAACCAAGTTGCCCACCCTCGGACATATCGATTTCGACACGATGCGGGATGGCTTCCGCGAACAAGCCGAAGGGTTGATCTCAGGAAACGTTGATCTGATCATTGTTGAAACCTGTCAAGACGTCCTGCAAATCAAAGCTGCACTGCAGGGTATTGAGGCCGCCTTTGAATCCAGCGGTAAGCGGTGCTCATTAATGGTCTCCGTGACGATGGAGACGACAGGAACAATGTTGGTGGGCTCCGATATTGCCGCTGTGGTTGCCATCTTGGAACCATTCCCCATTGACATTCTTGGGCTTAATTGTGCAACGGGGCCTGAGCAAATGAAGGAGCACATTCGCTACCTATCTGAGAATTCTCCCTTCATTGTTAGCTGCATACCGAATGCAGGACTTCCTGAAAATATCGGTGGTGTAGCCCACTACAGGCTTACTCCCACTGAGCTGAAGATGCAAATGATGCACTTCGTTGAAGACCTTGGTGTGCAAGTTGTTGGCGGTTGTTGTGGTACGACCCCGGCTCATATTGGGTCTCTGGTGGAGTTGTCTACGGAGCTCAAGCCCGCGGAGCGTCCTTCCAGATCAAAGCATCAGAATGATGACGTGCGTCCCAACTTTGATTATGAACCTGCAGCAGCGTCTATTTATGGTGTTACTCCTTACCATCAAGACAATTCGTTTTTAATTATTGGTGAGCGCTTAAATGCAAGTGGAAGCCGCAAAGTTCGCGAACTTTTGGCAGAAGAAGATTGGGATGGACTGATTGGTGTTGCACGTGGTCAAGTCAAAGAAAATGCACATGTTCTTGATGTGAATGTGGACTATGTAGGGCGTGATGGCGAAAAAGATATGAATAATTTAGTGAGTCGATTGGTAACTAATGTGAATCTTCCATTAATGCTTGATTCCACCGAATGGCAGAAAATGGAATCTGGATTAAAAGTTGCCGGGGGTAAATGCATTCTCAATTCCACCAACTATGAGGATGGAGATGAACGATTCTTCAAAGTGCTTGAGCTGGCCCGCCGCTATGGCGCTGGAGTTGTGGTGGGCACCATCGATGAAGATGGCATGGCGAGAACCGCAGAAAAGAAATTTGCGATTGCCCAACGGGCCTATCGCGATGCATTGGAATTTGGAATACCTGCCCGCGAGATTTTTTACGATCCTCTTGCACTTCCTATTTCAACTGGTATCGAAGAAGATCGATTAAATGCAAAAGCGACAGTTGATTCTATTCGGATGATCCGTGAGGGATTGCCAGGAGTTCATGTTGTTCTTGGGGTCAGCAATGTCAGTTTTGGATTGTCTCCTGCTGCGCGGATCAATCTCAATTCTGTTTTTCTCCACGACTGTTGCGAAGCAGGAATGGATGCTGCCATTGTCAGTCCGGCGAAGATTCTCCCTCTAGTCAAAATTAGTGATGATCATCAACAAGTATGCCGTGATCTAATCAACGACAATAGGCGTTTCGAAAATGATATTTGTGTTTATGATCCACTCACCGAGCTGACGCAACTCTTCGAAGGAGTTTCGGCGAAGGAGGCCCGTGCTTCAGGGCCGTCATTGTCTGACCTTCCCATCGAGAAGCGTCTAAAGCAGCACATTATTGATGGTGAACGCATCGGTTTGGATCCCGCCCTTGATGAGGCGATGCAAGATTATGCACCTCTTCACATCATTAATACATTTCTGCTTGATGGAATGAAGGTGGTGGGTGAGCTGTTTGGTAGCGGGCAGATGCAGCTCCCCTTTGTTCTTCAGAGTGCGGAAACCATGAAGTCTGCCGTAGCCCACCTTGAACCCTATATGGACACTGTTGAGGGGGAAAGCAACAGCAAGGGGAAATTTTTAATTGCCACCGTTAAAGGCGATGTTCATGATATTGGCAAGAATCTTGTTGACATTATTCTTACGAATAATGGCTATGAAGTTGTCAATCTTGGGATCAAGCAAAGTTGCGATGCCATCGTTAATGCGCAAATAGAGCATCAAGCAGATTGCCTGGCCATGAGTGGCCTTCTGGTGAAATCAACGGCCTTTATGAAAGATAATTTAGCGGCCTTTAATGATTCTGGTATTGATGTTCCTGTCATCCTTGGGGGTGCTGCTTTAACACCACGTTTTGTTCAAAAGGATTGTCGAGATGTTTACAACGGCAAGGTGATCTATGGACGTGATGCATTCGCTGATTTGAGATTTATGGATGCATTAATGGATGCCAAGAAGAAAGATAATTGGAGCAATCTCACCGGATTTTTAGCTGATGCTCCTCAGGGGGTCGGTCTTGATGAGGTGTCGTCAGATGAATCTGATCATGCTTCCGCCGATACAGAAGTTCCTCAAAAAGAGGAACCCCAAAACCAAATACCTGTCTCAACGGACCGGTCAATCGCGGTTCCCGCCGAGCCGATGCCCGTGGCACCTTTTCTGGGTTCAACCGTCTTAACCGAGGCGGATCTCGATCTCCAAGAGGTGTTCGCTTACCTCGACCGCAATGCTTTGTTTGCTGGTCAGTGGCAGTTCCGCAAAACCAAACAACAGAGTCGAGACGAGTACGAGGCGATGCTGGCTGAAAAGGCCGAGCCAGTACTGAAGCATTGGATTGACCGCTGCCTTAATGACTCCCTGCTCGCTCCAGGGGCTGTGTATGGATACTTTCCTGTGGGTCGGGATGAGAATGCTTTAAGGGTGTTCTCTGCTGATCAATCAACAGAACTCGGACGCTTCGATCTGCCACGCCAACGATCGGGTAATCGCTATTGCATCGCTGATTTCTTTTCCGATGTTTCGGGAGATGGCCGTCCCACAGATGTGCTGCCGATGCAAGCCGTCACCATGGGCGAAAAGGCCAGCATCGTGGCTCAGGAGCTGTTTAAAGGCGACCGATACAGCGATTACCTCTACTTCCACGGTTTAGCGGTTCAGATGGCTGAGGCGCTGGCGGAGTGGGTGCATGCACGAATCCGCCAGGAACTTGGCTTTGCTGATCCCGCCGGAATGCCGTTGCGCGATGTTTTGGCCCAGCGCTACAGGGGAAGCCGCTACTCCTTTGGCTACCCAGCTTGCCCAAATGTCGCCGACTCTCGCCAGCAACTTCTCTGGCTGGATGCCGATCGGATTGGACTCACGATGGATGCCAGCGATCAGTTGTCTCCTGAACAGAGCACGACGGCTCTTGTTGCTCTCCACAGCAAAGCCCGTTACTTCAGTGCGTGAGTCCTTGGTTCTCCCATAGCCTTGAAAAGTCGTTGAAGAACAACCATGGCTATTGCAGGACCGGATGGCGTGGATGCAGCCATCAAGGCTGGCGTGGATCTGGACGGGAGCCCGATTCCAGAGGCGATGCTCAGCCTCTACAACGAGGTTATGGATCTGGAGAGCAAACGTGCCCGAAGCGGAGTCCTTAAGTCGATGCGCAACCGGGTCGTGAAGACCGGTGCCAAGCACCTCGATCAAGCCGCATTGAGCGAGCGTCTTGTACTAGCTGGCTGGGATGGCTTGAAGGACAAGGAAATCGCCTTCTTCTACAGCTAGTCCAAGACAAGCCATGGAGTTTGTTCGGCTTCAGCCTTGTCGGATTTTCTCCATGGTCTCGATCACTTCCTGTTGAAAGGTGTCCAAAGCATTGGATTCACTCAGGTCAAATCCCTCTCCCGCAGCATTCTGCGCAAGGTCTTGAAAATGAAAAGCACCTTCCCCATTGGCTAGGAACTCGATCGCCGAGCTTTCCCCGCTCTCGCGAAAGGCCTCGCAGAGCGCCAAAAAAGCGGCGTCTTCAGTGAACTCCCAATCCATCGAGTGGACATAACTGAATGACCTTTAACGCCTGCCCCTAGGGGTTCGTCAACCACCTGAGGCCAAAATGTGCCACTCCGTCGTCAGACACCCCCCTCTTTTTTCCTCTGATGTCCACTAGCAACCCTGTGGGTCCAGCGACTTTCAATGTTCTTGGTGAGCCTTTGCTGATTTGCGGATGTGAACCAAAAACCGGTTGGTATCGCAACGGCTTTTGTGAAACCGACCCATCCGATCGTGGTCAACACAGCATCTGTTGCGTGATGACGGAAGCCTTTCTTCGCTACAGCAAGGCTTTGGGGAACGACCTTTCAACGCCCGTTCCTGCATTTCAGTTTCCCGGTCTTCAACCTGGAGACCACTGGTGCGTCTGTGCACCCCGCTGGAAGCAGGCTTACGACGACGGAGTGGCACCTTTGGTTCGACTAGAGGCCACGGAGGACACCGCGTTGTCTGTGGTGAGCCTGGAGCAGCTCAAACAGCATGCTTACCAGTCGATCGACTGACCATCCCAAGCCAAAAAAGCACCGCTTTGTTCAGGGGTTTGCTCTTGGAGCACCGCAACGAGTTGCTCTGCAGCCCTCTGTGGGCTGAAGAGCTGTTCTGCTGGAACAAACGATTGGAATGGTTTGGACAGTTCGGTGTCGGTCGTCCCAGGGTGGAGCAGCGTCACCGTGGCCTTGGGCCAACGCCTTGCCCACTCAATGCTTAGACAACGCAGTAATTGATTCTGAGCCGCTTTTGCGGCTCGGTAGGCGTACCAGCCACCGCTGCGGTTATCCCCAATGCTTCCCACCCGCGCACTCAAGCTCGCGAAGTGAAACGGTTGGTCTCGGCGCAAAAGCGGCTCTACGGCTTTAGCTAGAAGCACAGGCGCAATGGAATTAATCGAGAACTGTTCAATGAGCTGGCGACGTTCCACCTGTTTGAGACGTTTCTCCGGGTGCAGCGTCGGGCCATGCAAACGTCCACTGCAGTTGATCACCAGGCGAAGCGGTTGGTTCCTGCTCGAGAGTTCGTCACTGAGACGATCCAGGTCGTTGTCTGACTCCAAATCCAATTGGAGGTCATGGGCGTGCTGGTCTCCACGACCCGCAGTCAAAACAGTGAGCGAGGGACATGTCCTCTGCAGCTCCGTTGCCATTGCGCCACCGATCCCCCCTGTCCCACAAACAAGAGCAAGTCCACTCCATGCTTCCGGACTTTGAGGACGCATATCTAGACGTTTGAGCTTCTTGTCGTCTAAAGGATTTCGGTGATGATTGAAGGAGATGGAGGTTGGGGACATGGTCCGGGCATGGCCGATCCTGCGCTGGGGCGCCATGGCCTTGATGGGAGCCGGGATTGTCGGAGGATCCTTCTTGGCACTGGACCGCTTCGACGCCGATGCAAGGTCCCGCGACACGTTGCATCTTCTCGATTTGCTTGATGCACCTCCGCTGTCAGGCGCGTCTACTGAGACCGACATTCGCTCAACAAAGGGCACCAGGCCTCCATCCGACCTCGCCTTGCTAATCAGGGTTGCCTTGGTGAGTCGGACCCCGATTCAATCCATTCGAGCCTCAGCAACAACAACCTGTTGGCTCGCAGATGGATCTGTGATTGCTGTGAATCAATTGCTTAAAGACAGCGCTGATACCAAGAATTCAACCCGCTTTTGCAAGGGGGGGGGGATGCAAATCAATGGATATTCCTATGAGGGAACGTTGGAGTTAGTTCGAAGTCACAATGCTTGGCTGGCCGTGAATGAAGTCAGCCTCGAAAATTACGTGGCTTCGGTTGTCGGTGCAGAAATGCCGAGTGGTTGGCATGGTGAAGCTCTCAAAGCCCAAGCAGTGGCAGCCCGTTCTTATGCCGTTACGCATCTGGCTCGCCCTGCAAGCCTGACGTATCACCTCGGTGACACCACTCGATGGCAAGTGTTTTCTGGGCCTTCAAGCCTCAGTCAGCAATCGATGCGCGCAACCCAAGAAACCCGGGGAATGGTTTTGAGTTATCGAGGCGGGATCGTCGAAAGTTTGTATGCCTCCACGCAAGCGATCAGCGAGGAGGCCCATCGCCACCTAGGCGCGAGCATGAGTCAACACGGCGCTCAGCGGCTAGCGACGCAAGGCCTTGGTTTTGATGAGATTCTTGGGAGGTATTACCAAGGAGCGTCTCTCGCTCAACTTCGGCGTAATGGGTCGTGATCTGTTGTGGGAACGAGCTTTGCTGTGTACAGAAAACGCTGTGCAATCAGGAGCGCTTGTTCCACTCGCCACAACGCTTGAAGATCTTCCGGGCGAAGACGCAACGGTTTTTGAACTACGCCACCTCGCTGGAGCAACGCCAAAACATCTGCGTGAAACAGGCCCAAAGCCCAATCCTTTTCGACCATGGGACAAACGCCTTGAGGTAGATCAGATCGGAAATGATCATGTGTTGATTCTGAACAAGTTTCCTGTTCAGATCGGCCACATGCTTTTGATTACTCGTGATTGGGCACCTCAGAATGGTTGGCTCAATGCCTCGGATTGGTCGGCACTCAATTCGGTTGATCGAAACACAACAGGCCTTTGGTTTTTCAATAGCAATCCCAATGCGGGTGCCAGCCAACCCCATCGGCATCTGCAATTGTTGCCAAGACGTGAGGGGGAAAGAGCCTGCCCCAGAGATGAGTGGTTCCTTCGTTTTCGTTGTGATGCTGCTGATCAGAATCTCCTCCGGCAATGCATCCGTGTTGAACGGTTAATCGAGTTCAATGCGACGGTATTGCAAGCGACTTACCAACGGCTTTGCGAAAGCTTGCATCTCGGTTCTCCGGATGAGGATCCATATCCCAGGTGTGCTTACAACCTTTTGCTCACTCGATCCTGGATGGCTGTCATTCGTCGAAGCCGAGAGGGAGTTCATGGATTTAGTGTGAATGCCTTGGGCTTCGCGGGATGTTTGTTAAGCACGGATGGAGCCAACTTGGATTGGTTAAAAAAAGCAGGCCCAGATGAGCTATTACGCGCTGTCATTGATTCGCAAAACTAAATCCAAACATCAGTGGCACCACTGATGCGATTACTCCCTATCGGATGCATTGATGGTACGAGAGGCAAATGTTCAACCTCCCTATTGATGCATGTCCACGGTTCAGTGTTATGAAAGAAATGAACGGATTCGCGACTATCTTTCCCTTGTACGTCCAATTGCTAAACGGTTCTCCTACAAGAGCGGATGTGATTGTGATGATCTAATCCAAGTGGGTTGCTTAGGACTGATTCAAGCCTCGCATCGTTTTAATCAAACCCAAGCAGGCTCGTTCAATGTTTTTGCGAAGCTCCATATTCGCGGTGCAATTCTGCACTATTTAAGAGACAGTTCGAGTTTAGTTCGATTGCCACGGCAAGTGGAAGAACGCGCTCTGAAGCTCAGAGACAAGAGTGAGCATGTTCTCAGCCCTGATGATCAGATAATTAAACAACAATATAAATATAAATCTAAATGGGTAGAGCTTAATGAAGAGTATTTACCGGATCGGAAATTTTGCTGGAAAGCTATTGAAAGGAGTGAGCAATATGAGCAAATTCAGCTGGCATTAAAAACCTTGACTCAGGACGAGCAGGACATTGTTCGCTTAGTGGTGGTAGAGGGAGCCAGTCTGAGAACGGCTGGCAAGAACCTTGGGGTTTCCGCTATGACAATTCAGCGCCGACTGAAGCGGGCGCTGGCACGTCTTCGTGAGCTTTTGGCTTCGGATCAGTCGGCTTGATTCGAGGTCCGATTCATCTGTTGCTCCAAGGTGTCAATTGCCGCGTTCAAAGCAGAAAGTTGACGTTCAACACCATCGCGCCACATCGAAAGCATGGCGTGCTTGCGTTGCTGGTGCTGCCGCTTCATTCCAGCCATGTCCATGGAAGGGGGGCAGCAGAACGGAGGAAGCATCGAAATTTAGTAGCTACCCAAGCTTGACTGATTTTTTTCCCTGATGTGACCACCATTTTCGATTGGCAGCCGTTGAAGTTGGCTCTAAGTTGGGCCGTCAATGCTTGCCTCCGCTGGTGCCGCCGAGAAGCCAAAGAATGCGGCGACAGCTTTCATGAGTCTCATTAAAGTCCCATTTCTGGTCTTGGCTTGCGTCTCACTTGCTTCAGCTGAGCTGGCGTTGCCCGGCCGCAGCCGTGCCTATGTGGCGATCTTGGCTGGACAGCGGGCGCGTCCCCTAAATGGCACCTTCAATAACGTGCCTGTCTTGCATTCCAATCAGCCTGAGATCGTGACGGGTCCGGGAATCCTGGTGAACACCGCCCCAGGGTCCGCTATTGCCACTGAAACCAATCGTCCATTGAGCAATGCGAGTTATACATTTAATGGTGCATTTGGGGTTCATATGCATCACAAATACTACCCAAGTGACGTCTCGAAATTGGGAGGAAGTCGATCCCGTGGATTGTTGACACTGGCTCTTATTGCTTCTAACCCAGGCAAGACATCTGTTACGTTGAGATTTAAGCGAGGATCGGTTAAAAATAGTTTTGAAGCCCCTTACCATAGCAACAAATTGATGGGGGTTAAGCCCCTTGGAAAACGTCCTTGGAACACGGGTCCAGGCGATGCCACCGCTGTTCAGCTTTTGCGCAATGAATTGGATCGCAAAGTTCCAGATTCAGTGACTATTCCAGCAGGTGGGCGAGTTGTTGTTGTAAGAACTATTTTGCCAGCTCGCGGGATTGCAAATGGATTACTGCAGGGGCAAAGTGATGGTCCTTTCACCATGGCGGTCGTTGCCACAGAGCAAACAAGTTCTGACCAAAAACTTTTTTCTGTTTTGGATTCTGGTCGTCTTGCACCCGGCCGAATTTATTTAAATCGAATCCGGGAAATTCAATTGGGACGGGTATTTTCACGTGTGGCAGGCGTTGCTCTTGGTGATGAATATCGTGCTTCGATCAACCATGACCTCTCTCAGGGTGCATTGCATGTTCCGTTGACCAGCACCTCTCGGCATCATTTTGGAACACAAGATATTCAAGTCAATCCCCTAGCTGTTCGGATGATCGACTCCGCCCTTAATAATATCGGCACCTATGGTGTTCGTTACTCGGTTACTTTGAATCTTGCTGGACGCGGTAATTATCAACTTGTCATGAGTCATCCAGTTGTTTCGGGTAAAAAGGCTTTTACTGCATTCCGTGGATCGATGCAGATTGAGCAAAAAAATAAGTTGCAAGAAATTCATGTAGGGCTTCGTTCTGGAGAAAGTTTGGCCCTTGCTGATATCAATCTTTTGCCGGATCAAGACACACCCGTCAAAATTACGCTTGTGTATCCAGCTGACGCTACCCCCGGTCATCTTCTGAGTGTCGTCCCAGTGGATCAGTTAGCCCTATTGCGTCGCCGACAACTTCAGCAAAAGTCCGCTCAACAGACCATCACGATCAAAAAAACTAGAACTGTTTCTCCAAAAATGCCCCCACCTTTGCCCGCACAACAGCAGAACGTTCCGCTCAAACCTGTCTTGAGTCAGCAGCCATCCCTGATGTCTCCAAAGCCTTCAGCCAATCAGGTTCGTCCTATTGATCGAGCACAAGATGCTGAACCTAAGACCGACCCTCGTTACACAGATGCAATCAGAACCCAGCAACAGTGGTTACGACAGCTTCAGGGTCGATAGTCTTTCGTCAGCAAGGTTGAACTGGTGAGCGCCGACGAGTCCAACCATCAGCAAAAGATCACCGTCACGCTGTCGAAGCGATTGGTGACGCTGATTGACCAGCTCAAGCGTGAGTATGGCGTTCGCTCGAGGGGCCTTGTTCTTGAGTCTGTCCTTGAACAACTGATTCAGCCCGACGATCAGACGGAATTGTTGGGTCTAACGGACAGTGACGCGGCTGAGGTCGCAGCCCAAGAGTCAACGTCTGAATCCAGCAGTTTGGTGTTAATCCGTGGAATTGATACGGATCCTGAGATTGATGAGCCTGAGCCACACCTCCCACCACCCAGTTCTGTTGGCATTGACTTGCCAGGCTTCGTTAGCCGGCGCACAACGCAACTTCGCGACACGCTGTCCCCGCGTTCAGGACCCGATCAATCGGACAAATCCGTGCTGGCAGATCCCTTGCTTTCCTCGGTTTCGCACGTTGATTTAATCGCGGCCATCCAAGCAGTCGATGAACACTGGCGGTCCCTCTATGGACAACCACCCGGGGATACTGTTGTGGAAGCGTCGATGCTTTGGCTTGCACGGGATGTGTGGTCGACCACAGATGCCAGTGACGGCAAACCCTTCACGTGGTCTGCTGCGAATGCCTCCATGCAGGAACTTTGTTCTGATTGGGAGCAAGGTGAGCCATCCCTCGGCCGCGTGATGGTGGTGGCAGGAACATTGGAGGATCCTTTCGCAACGGCTGCGTTAGCCGATCGAATGCCGACGTTGATTCGGCGATTTGTGAATCGCTTTCGTCGCAGCCGTCAGGTCACATCCTTCGAAACGCTCGAGTCCACCATGACCGTGCATGGAGCACTCAAGCTCTTGGGCCTGTCGACGAAGGCTGGCGCGAGTGTGACGTTGGCCTCCATTCGAGAGGCGTTTAAGGCACGAGCCCTAGAGGTCCACCCTGACGCGGGAGGTTCTACTGATGCCATGCGTCGATTGAACGAGGCCTATCGGCTGTTGCGTGAGCTCTACCGCAGCCGGTAATTCGCTGCCGACTTGTCTCTTCTAAGTCTTGTTCTTAGACTTGCGCTGCGTCACAAGCTAGACAAAAGAGAAGCCATCGAGCGGTCAATTTCTTTGTCAACGTGGCTTGGTCCATTTATCTCTTATGGGACTTATTTATAGACCAATGATGAGCCCCAGGCGAGACTGACGAGTAGGTGTAAACAACGTTTTTTTGGGATTTTTAATTCCTGGCTTCACCCAGCTGTGCTCTTCGCTGTTAAGAGGGTATTTTATTTTTTATCGGCTTGACTCGCTGCTCGGTTGGCTGTCCATGTCCTGTCCATTCCAGCCTCTTTCGCAAAAAAATCTGTTCTGGCAGTGATTTTGACAGAGGCGTACCTGCTATAGACACAGGTACGCAGGCTGTTATGGATTTAGATCGGTGCCTATCTGGTGATGCGAGTGACCTTCTGTCTTGCTGAGATCAGATGTGTCCCGTTTGCAGACCTGCACCGCGTCTCATCTGCGATGCATGCTCGGTCGAGCCCCTGTTGAATGGTCTCGCATATCTCGCCTAAGCCTGGCCATGAGACCTGAGCTGAGTCTTATTTGAGATGGCAGAGGTTTGTTAGTCATTAAAAAGCCGGGCACCTTTTGGCCCGGCTTTTTAATGACTAACCATGAGGCCGTTTTGCGTTCAGGTGGAGGTCTGCATCCCTTGAATCAGGAAGTCAAAGTAAGGAGAGGAGAGCTTGGCTTGTTGGTCCGAGAGCAAAGCCAGCGAAGCGTCCTTCATCGTTTTCATGGCTTCGACCATCCCGGGCATTGGCACGCCAAGACTGTTGTACATCTCTCGTGCACCGACCAAGCCGATGTCTTGAATCATCTCCGTACTCCCTGCGAGTACGCCATAGGTCACTAGTCGTAGATACCAGCTGTAATCACGCAGACATTGGGCGCGCTGACGTTGCCCGTAGGAGTTACCGCCAGGGGCGACGTATTCAGGTTTCCGACTAAACAGTTGTTTTGCCGATTCGTCGACAATCTTTTTTTCGTTGTCGGTCAGAACTTTCACGACCGAAACGCGCATCGCGCCCTGATCAAGAAATTCCACCATCGATCGGAGTTCGCCGCTGGTGGGGTACCGCAGATCATCATCGGCTTGAAGGATGAGATCCCGGACAACGCTCATGGAACTTGGCAGGCTTCATGGAGTTTAGTGGTCTTAAGTGAGGCTCCACGCCATTGCGGCCTCTGGTGTTACGCCTTTGCAATGGCTGGAGTTCAAGGCATGGATGGACAAACCGTTGGAAATGAGCGCACGCCAAGGCCTGGCTTGAAGATCAGCCTGGAATGTTCCGACCTTGATCGCGATGGAAAAGGCATTGCTCGATGGAATGGATGGGTCGTCGTTGTTGACGATTTTTTGCCTGGCGAAAAGGCTGAGGTTCAATTGCAGCAGCGTCAACGCTCCCGCTGGCTGGCTCGACGGGGTGAATTAACGCATTCGTCGGATGATCGTCGCCGACCGCCTTGCATCCTTGCCGCTGACTGTGGTGGTTGCACCCTTCAATCCCTGACTGAATCGGCACAAAACACTTGGAAGGTCTCTTCTCTTCAGCAGACTTTGTTGCGCATTGGAGGCATCGAGCATTCTCCTCTGCCGCTTTTACAAGATGTTGGCCGCGCGTTCGGTTATCGCAACCGTGCCTTCATTCCCCTCAAGCGTGAAGGTGATGGCCGCTTGCGTGCCGGTTATTACCGACCAAGAACCCATCGCATCGTCAATCTGAATCACTGCCCCGTTCTTGATCCACGGCTCGATCAACTCATTGAACCGATTAAGCAGGATTTGGATTCAACGGGTTGGGCTGCCGACCATGATTTGATTCATGCAAAGGGCTTACGTCACCTTGGCTTGCGCCTGGGTCACCACAGTGGAGAGGTGTTGATCACGTTGATCAGTTCCCATGATCGCTACCCAGGTTTGTTGGAGCTGGCGGAGGACTGGATGGATCGTTGGGAGATGGTGAAAGGTGTCTGCCTCAATCTCCAACCCAAGCCCAATAATTTGGTTTTAGGCCCTGAAACCTTGCTTGTGGCGGGGTCGGAGACCATCGCTGAAGAGTTTTGTGGAATCCATCTGCAACTCAATAGCAATACCTTTTTCCAGATCAACACTCCTCAAGCAGAGCGCATCGTCAATGTTCTCTGCGACTGGTTAAAAACTGAAATTGGTGAGGGAACTGTCGTCGATGCTTACTGCGGTATCGGCACGATCAGTCTTCCTCTCGCGGCTCTGGGATTTGACGTTATCGGATTGGAACTTCATCAGGGTTCTGTCGATCAAGCCCTCCTCAATGCCATGAGAAATAACTTGTCAGATCAGTGTCGATTCCGCGCTGGTGATGTGGTGGATCTTTTGGAAGCAGCGTTGGTAGGAGCTGATGCCCTGGTGCTCGATCCACCAAGGCGCGGCCTTGATGCTCGAGTCGTTCAGACCATATTGGACACTCCCCCGCAGCGCTTGGCTTACCTCAGTTGTGATCCTGCAACCCAGGCAAGGGATTTAAAAATGTTGACGGAACCTGATGGCCCGTACCGGTTGAAAAAGCATCAACCCGTCGATTTTTTCCCCCAAACCACTCATTTGGAGTCATTAGCTCTGCTGGAACGCGTCAGCTCCGAAGCTCAGCTTTGAACTGTTTCGATAATGCAGCTCTTACTTTGTCGTGCACTGGCTGAATCTTGTCGTCCGTAAGCGTTTCATTTGGACTGCGGTAGCGCAATCGAAAGGCTTGTGAAACCTTGTTATCACCGAGTTGGTTGCCTTCGAAACGGTCGATCAATTCCACATGTTCCAAGAGAGGCTTTCCCGCTTTTCGGATGGCCTGAATTAAATCGCCAGCTTTGCTGCTGCGATCGACGACAACGGCAAGATCTCGTTCGCTAGCGGGCACGGTGGGGAATGGTTTGTAGTTCGGCGTCCAACGGTTGCTTCGGGTTGCTGCATCCAACAAACGATCTAATTCCAGTTCAAATAAATACGTGCATTCAGGAAGGGATAGGTCATCGGCGAGGGCCGGATGCAACTGGCCAAAACACCCCAGGGGGCGTCCTTCTAACACCAAGGTTGCTGCCCTTCCGGGATGCAGTCGCGCATCATCCGCAAGGGGTCGATCACTGAGATCGAGATGCATGGCTGCCATCACCCGAGAGAGAACACCTCGAGCTTCGTAATAGTTGGGAGCCTTGTATTTCCCACTGGTGCTCCAACGTTCCAATCGACGGTCTCCACAGATCACTCCTGATACAACCCCGGCTTGTTCGACCGATTCAGGCGAGCCGCTGTAGGTGTAACCCACTTCAAAAATGCAACATCCAGCCATGGATGCTTTGAGATTACGAACACAAATTTGAAGATGCTCCTCCCACAGGTTGGTTCGGAGATGGCTGGTTTCTGCCAAAAGCGGATTGCTGATTGGGATCCGTGCCTCTCCATCGGAGTTGCCAACGAGGGACAAGGTGGTGATTTCTTGTAGCCCTGTCGAGCAGAACAGTTGTCGTAATCGACGCTCTGCCTGCTGGCGAGGTGTCAGTGCTCCAGGGGCAACTGGGTCGGGGAGGTGCGCTCCAAATTTGTCAAAGCCAACGAGGCGAGCCACTTCCTCGATTAAATCCACTTCTCGATGCAGGTCTTGGCGGCGAGACGGTGGTGTCATGACCTCCCAGCCCTCGTTTGTGGAGCTGAGCTCACAGCCAAGGGCGGTTAAGCACTGTTCGATGGCGTTATCGGCCAGATCCACTGGACCAGAGCCGCCGTCAATTGGACCTAATAATTGGTGCAGTGCTTCTCGGCGCAATACCAAAGGAGAAGGGGTTTTTGGGCCCTCTCCACCCACCCAGCGGCCATTGACGCGGCAGGCAAATTGTTCGTTGAGTAGGTCAATCGCCCGTTCTGAACAGGCCAAGGTGATTTCCGATGGCAAACCCTTCTCAAAGCGGCTACTTGCATCCGTTCGCAATCCCACAGCCCTAGACGACTGGCGCACACGAATGGGTGAAAACATGGCTGATTCCAACCAGATTTTTGTCGTGGAGTCGCGGACGGCGCTGTCTCGGCTTCCCATCACACCAGCAATCGCAATGGCATGGTCATGGCAAGTGACGACTTGGACTCGGGGATCGAGGCTCAAAGACTGATCATCAAGGCCCACAAAGGTTTCTTGATCCTTTGCAGGTCGAACAGCAAAACTGCAAGCGTCAACTGACTGCCCCGTCAGGGTTTCCAGAGCTTCCGCATCAAAGGCATGCAAGGGCTGTCCCTGTTCCAGCATCACCAGATTGGTGATGTCGACAACGGCGTTGACGGCATTAATTCCGGCACGGTTGAGCCGTTGCTGAATCCACTGCGAAGAGTGTTGTTCCCCATGGACTCCCTCGACATAAGCGATGCCGTAGTAGCTGCCATCAAGCTCTGCTTGGAGCGGTTCTTGATGTGGTGTGTGATTCAGCGATGGCAGTGAAAGAGCAGCGTTTGTGAGGGCTGCCACCTCCCGTGCGATACCAACCATCGACAAGCCATCGGGACGATTGGCGGTAATGGCTAACTCCAACACCGTGTCATCTAATCCGAAGAGTGCTGCCACGGGTGTGCCCACCGCGGGCACCTCTTTCGCGGTGTCTTCAAGAACGGCGATCCCCGACGATTCGCTGGTCAGCCCCAATTCCGAAAGGGAGCAAATCATTCCATTACTGGCGACGCCCCTAAGTTCGCCGGCCTTGATCGTCAGATCCACCGCCGGCAGCACGGCACCCACTGTGGCGACGGGGACATGGATGCCTGCCCGCACATTGGCGGCTCCACAGACAATTTGAACAGGCTCTTCCGCACCGATATCGACGCTGCAAACACTAAGTTTGTCGGCATTGGGATGTTTCTCCCGTGTCAGAACATGGCCGACCACAACTCCCCGTGCTCGCGCACTGAGATCGTCCACGTCTTCCACTTCAAACCCTGCCATGGACAGGCGTTCGGCAAGATCATCTACCGAGTCATCCACCTGGACCAGTTCTCTTAGCCAGGACAGGGATACCCGCATCGGGAGTAGGCCGAATTGTCCCCAATCTTAGGAACAGCAACTTTGAGGATTCGAGAGGTCTACGAGGTAAGATCTTTGTTTGTCATTCACTTCGCACCTGCGGTGCAACGTCCTTTATG
>ERZ802831.492-NODE-492-length-20401-cov-13.5986_pt1 | contig 20401 bp, 20 predicted proteins | sample MGYA00345655_ERZ802831 | MGnify/ENA primary metagenome ERZ802831 (study PRJEB30503, sample SAMEA104212376) | marine metagenome | biome: Westerlies Biome; feature: [SRF] surface water layer (ENVO:00010504) within the epipelagic zone...; material: water...
CAATAAGAGAGATACAGGTCATAGTGTTTACTATCGATGTTCAGTGTTGATTGGACGGGGCATCGTTATCAAAGTTTAGGCTAATCAAGCTATAGTCGTTGGCCGTTAAATTCCGAGCCTAACCTATGAGCGGTAAAATGAAACTTTACGATTTTCCTAACGCCCCAAATCCAAGACGGGTGAGGGTAGTTGCCGCAGAAAAACACATTGAGCTGGACTACGTAACTGTAGATATGACTAAGCGCGAGCACAAAACGCCGGAGTTCATGCAGAAAAACCCAAGCGGTAAGATTCCGGTATTAGAACTTGATGACGGCACCTGTATTGGCGAATCGATCGCAATCTGTCGGTATCTGGAGTCGCTTTATCCGGCGCCAAATTTATTTGGGGAAAATGCCCGAGAAATTGCGCAGGTTGAAATGGTACATCGCCAGATTGAATTGGAGTTGATGTCGCAGATTGGCACTTCTTGGGTGAATGGGCCAATCGTCGCCAAGATGGGTTTGGTGGAACCCATTGAAGCCGCTAAACAGCGTAGCGACGGTCTAACGCATGCGTATTACCGACGAATGAATGATGAACTGTCCCAGCGTGACTATCTGGCGGGCGATCGCTACACCATGGTGGATATCACCGCGGCGATAGCCGTGGACTTCGCTGGGGCGCTGGTCGGTCTAAAACCGGATGCTGCACTTGCAAGTCTGTGGGCTTGGCATGAACGAGTGACCTCTCGAACTGGGTTCGTCGCCTAATCGGGAGGGCAGAATCTCTAAACAGGGCGTGAGAGTTAAAACGCGATATCGCATATTTTATTCATTTACTAGTTCGCTTCTACATAGAGGAAGTACAGTCGACCAGAATTTCTGGTCGTCTACGCATACACAAACTCTTATTATTTTCTTCTCTTTATCATCATAAAAAGCGTCCCGCTTTACTTGATATTCAACTCCATCTTTATTTACGAACTCACTCTCAGATTCTACTAAAAGACCGATAATCTCTGATTTTTCGCCAGAGATTATCTCGTTTAATTTATCTTCTGCTATTTGTGTTGCAATTTGTTTATCCATAAGTGCAATTCTTAAATAAATTCATTAATAGTGGGTGTTATCTCAGGATTCTTCCTTAAGAAAGAATGGTGGGAGTTTTAAATTAACCGCGATGACTGCCCCAAGTTGCTCTAGAGCCCAATGGTATAAGTGCATTCCAATGCGATCCAGGAACTCCTTTCCTGGAGAGAGTTAAAACGCGATATAGATACACAACTGCAGGGCAATGAGGACGGTGGCCCACCAGCGAATGTCCTGCCACTTTGCGGGTGACTCTAGATCTGCTGTGATGGCTTTTATGGGGATCAGCCATACCATGGCGCCCAAGCTGCAAAACAGCAGCATAGAAATATAGTTGCCCCATTCGGCGGGTAAGCTTTGCAGCCACTCAATCATGAACTGCTCCTCCGCGTAAAGGGTCGATAGGTAAGCCTTGTCAGTTCGTCTTCAGTTAAGCCCGGGGTGACATGGCTCAGCAGCCACAGAGCCGACATGGAATAACAGAAGCTCAAGAACGCAACGTAATAAAAATTTAGAGTGGTAAATTGCAAGGCTGCGGCCAGCCCAACGCCGCTGATCAGTGTCCATAGTCCAGCCTGAGGGGTTGCGCGTTGTGAGAGGGCGCCCATCAATAGCAGTGCCAACATGGGCCCTTGGAACAGCGATAAACCAGTTTGGAGAAATATGAATATGCCGCCGAGATCGCTGATAAATGGTGCGATAGCCATGGCGGATAGCAGCAGAACCAGTGAGATCCCGCGACCGACAGCGAGGTCACGGGCGGGATCGTGCTGCTTGAATAACACGTGCCGGATGTCTCGGGTCACCATCAGTGACGTAGCGTTGATGCTTGAATCCAAGGATGATTGCAACGCCGCAATAACCGCTACAAACATCAGTCCTGACAAACCTGGGGGCAGCACATTTTTGATGACCCAGGGCAGTGCCTTGTCGCCTTGATCTATCGGCGCATTCAGCACCAGCGCCAACAAACCTGGAAAGATAATGAGCAAGGGTACAAAGGTTTTGGCGAATGCGGCAAACATCATTGATGCGCTGGCATCCCACTGACTCTTGGCGCCGAGGGTGCGCTGCAAAATAGCTTGGCTGGCAATCCAGTAAGCCGGCGAAAGCACGATTCCAAGTCCTAGGATGACACCAGGCCAAGGCGACTGCGGGTGATCCGCGGGCAAGTAAACGGATAGATGGTTGGGGTTGTCTCGGGTCAGTTCCGCGGCGAAGTTGGTGAAGCCACCTAGTTCGGAGATCCCCAATCCGACAATAATAAGGCCGCAGATAAACATGATGCTGACCTGTAATGCGTCGGTGAAGGCCACGGCTGCGAGTCCACCGGTAATAGAATACAGCCCAACAATGGCGCCCGAAATTAGGATACTCATCCATATCGGCCAGCCAAGGTAGGTTTCTAATACCAAAGCTAATGCCCACATGCCTACGCCCATGGCAAATACTGCAAATAAGCTGGTAATAAGCGCTGTTACCACTCGCACAGATTGGTTGTAGCGTAATCCTAAGTATTCAGGTATCGAATATACTCCGGCGCGCCAATACAACGGAATGAAGATCAACGAGGCTAAGATCATCGCTGGAATAGCGCCAATCCATTCGAAATTCGCTTGGGCAATGCCGATGGTATACGCGTTCCCCGAGGCCCCCACATAGCTATTGGTGTCGATATTCGAACCGATGATAGAAAGGCCAATGACCCACCATGTCAGGGAGCGTCCAGCGAGGAAAAAGTCGCGTGCGTCTTTAACATTCCGTGCGACTCTGAGGCCGACGACTACAATCAGTACAACGTAGCTGGCAATGACTACGAGATCTAGTGGGTGCAAGAAACCCCTCCTGCAGATTCAGGCCGCAGTATACATACTTGCAGCAGCGTAGAGGTTATTGAACGGAGTGGGCTAGCCGTAGGCCATTTCCAAAGTCTCGATGACCCAACCGATCTGCACGGACCAGAACCAGCCAATGCTGACTAACGCCACCACGGCAAAGCCAAGCGCCGCTTTTTCCAAGGTTTCCTTCTTCATATGGGTAAGCCTCTAGGAGAATCCAATCCAACGGCCCGAAGCGGCAACGGTAAACCAGATTGAAATTGAAGTAATGGCGATCATTCGAAGAGTTATTGGTTTTATTGAAGCGTGATCAAATTTGAGTAATGGGCGTCGTACGGCGTAAACGAATACCACGCCTGCAGTGAGGCTGGTCATTTTGGCCCAGAACATCGTGTTGTAATACAGCTTCAACGCTACGGCGGAACTCATAAAAATCCCGCTGATAATAATCATGACCAGTGCCACATTGAACCACTTGTGGGTGTTCTCAATAACGACTTCAGATGGAATATCTTTCATGACGATATTTAGTAGTCGTAGGTCCCCGACTAAAACCATGCCACCAAGCATTGAAATGCCCAATAAATGGAGCATTTGCACCACAGCAAAAACTCCGCCGTAGGCTTTAGAAATGTCCGCCAGCAGCGAGGTGTCCAACCAATCAAAAAAGGGATATAAATCCATGGGCTTATCCTTGCGCTACACAGCGTTACTGTAAAGCGGCCATTTCGTCGACGCAGCCAACGACCCAATACATGAAGTAAGGCAATTGTTTATGGCAGTCGAACCAATCATAAGCAATTGTACGTCCGGTAATGACTACTCCAGCCCACAATGCCAGAGACAGCGCCGCGCCAATACGAATTCGCTTAGGCGGTATTGGGTCTAGATCCCAAGTTTCGCTGGATGCCTGCATTTTGGCGCGAAAAAGGAAGGCATTGACCCCGGCTGCTATTAACAAGACGACTTTTATCCGAAACCAGAGACTCTGAGTCGTGCGAACTGGGATGGCGTAATAGAGCAAGAAGCCTGTAATTAGCATAACTGCGAATCCGATCATCATCGGCTTATCTAAGCGTTGGGCGATGGTAGAGGCGGGCACGTTGGGGAATATCGCGCCGAGCATGCGCAGATCAATCACGCAGAGCATGCCGAGAAAAACCATCAGCGTAAGCACATGAGTTGTCTCTATCCACGAGTAAAGATAAATGGACTCATGGATACTGGTGCTCCAGCTTTGCCTGTCGAACCAGTGGGCCAAGTTCAGCAACAGTTCATTTAGCATGTATATCTCGAAACCCTATGGGAGCTGGCATCATACAAATTTGCGCGAGCGCCAGCCACTCTGCGCTGCTAGGGCTTTTGCACTATGGTTCGCAGCATCGATTCTTGGGCACAGGTCATGAGTAGCCGGCCATCTTGGCTATAGATCTGTCCCTCGTTCATACCACGACCGGCTGTAGCGGCGGTGCTGCGTTGATCGAAAATCATCCACTCAAATGGGTCGGCATCGCGATGAAACCAAGCGCTTTGATCAAGACTGGTGAGCCGATGGCTCTGGAACGGGACCCCATGCGGCAGCACTGAGTTAAACATCAGCGGTCCGTCGGAAAGGTAGGCCATCACAATTTGACGCTCGCGTGGAGTAAGCGATGTACTCGGAGGCGCAACGCGCATCCATAGACGCAGGGCCGGCTTGTCGTTGCGATCAAATTCAAAAAACGATGGTGACGCCCACTCCATCTGTACTCGCCCGGCTTGTACAACTGGGAAGGGAAACGGTGCTTCGCCCTTAGCTTCGCGCGCGGCGATTACCGCTTCAGGCGCTTCGACAATCGGCGCTTGGAGTTGATGCTCATCACCGGTTTCGGCGGTCTTGAATGATGCGAGCATGTGAAAGACTTTGTGTTCACCTTGAACGGCAGTAATGGCGCGGGTGTCGCCGTGGCGGCTTTCGCGTAGTCGTGTGACTTCGTAATGCAGTGGCAGCGCTGGATCGCCCGCGCGTAAAAAGTACCCATGGTAGGAATGCGCCAATTTGGACGCTTCGACGGTGGCAAGTCCGGCGGCCATAGCCTGACCTAGGAAGTGCCCACCATAAATACCAACAGGTCCATAAGTCTCGGTTTTAGCGACAAATACATCGGGTTTTTCCGTCGGGTTGACCCGCATCAGTTCGGTCAGCGATAGATCAATATGACTGCTTTGTGCTTGTGGTATCTGTGCGGTGGGACGATCCGGGGTTGTATTCATGGTTAGCGCATCGCTCCTGGCATACCGCCGTCAATTACAATGGTCTGGCCTGAAACAGATTGACTGGTGACAAAGGCAAGGGTTTGCTCCGCAATGTCGTCGGTTTGACCAACAACGCCTAGCACCGCCTGTCGGCGTGCTCCGGCAGCGACGTTGTCGGGCAGACGCTGCGCCATTCGGGTATTTTCAACCAGCCCTGGTGCGATGCAGTTGACAGCGACCTTAGGTGCCATGGCGACAGCAAGGCAGCGGGTTAAATGGTTTAGGCCAGCCTTGCTTGAGGAATAAGCAATACTGCTGCTGCCGGGACTAATGCCGCCAGCGGATGAAATGTTAACGATGTGTCCGCCGGTGCCGGCTTGCAGTAATTTTGCGCCGGCTCTTGCGAGCAGAAAGGGACCTCTAAGGTTGGTTTCCAGTACGCGATCCCAGATGTCCGCGGTGAGTTCGTCGAGATTGGGAAAGGGAATGCCGATATTCCACGCGGCGTTGTTCACGAGGATATCCAAGCGTTGCCAATGCTCGCCGATTTCGGTCATCAGGGCCTCAATGGCCGCAGGGTCGCGTTGATCCAATTGTCGGCAATGCGCTTGTCCGCCAGCCTGTTGAATATCACTGACAATAGCTTCGGCACTGTCTTGTGCGCCAACATAAGTAATGATGACTTCGGCGCCGGCATCTGCAAGCCGCCGTGCAATTGCGCCGCCTATGTCGCCAGAACCGCCGGTGACCAGAGCAACTTGATTGTCTAACGCGGGTGCGGCCATGCGGATTCCTTGTGATTGCGGGCCAGCATTCAACCACGAAAGCCCAACTGCTCGCCATGCCTGTTGCAGGTTGCCTCGGCTATGATCTAATTTGTTGTGAAATTTCGTAGTTAAGGATCAGCTATGAGCCGTCCAGCACCTCTAGCCGGTATCACCGTCATCGATTTAACTCAGGTTTTCGCTGGCCCTTATTGCACGTATCAGTTGGCTTTGCTCGGCGCCAAGGTAATTAAGATTGAGCCGCCCGGAGGTGAAATGACCCGCTACGGTGGCGCGCTAAAAGCGCTGGCCGAGGAGGGGTTAGGGCTCGCTTTTTGTACACAAAATGCCGATAAAGACTGCGTTGAGATTGATTTAAAGGAACCTCGGGGAATTGCCAAAGTCCTCGAGTTGGCTGCTGACGCCGACATATTTGTGCAGAACTACCGGCCTGGAGTTGCCGAACGCTTGGGCCTAGGTGAAGGCATTTTGCGCGCCACAAACCCGAATATTATTTATTGCTCAATATCGGCCTATGGTGGTGAGGGGCCAGTGGGCCATCGACCTGCTTACGATCACGTCGTGCAGGCGATGAGTGGAATCATGCAGACCACGGGCACCGAAGCTATGGGGCCGATCAAAGTAGGCGCGCCTTATGTTGACTACGCAACCGGCCTCAATGCAGCCTTCGCCGTGATGGCTGCGTTGCGCGAGCGTGATCGAACTTCAGCGCCGCAGACCGTTAACGTAGCTATGCTTGATACAGCCTTAAATCTCATGGCCAATAACATGGTGACTACTGCAACCACCGGTGATGAGACACCAAAGTTGGGTAATGAGGCGGCAAGTCGCGCCCCTTCCTCCGGCTGTTTTAATGCTCGCGATGGTGTGTTGATTATGCTGGCTGCAAATAACGAGCGTCAGTTTGTGGATCTTTGTGCGGTGTTGGGTCACCCAGAGTGGGCAGTGGACGAGCGCTGGCGGCACCCGCGTCAGCGCGCAGACAATCAACAAGCACTGCGGATAGAAATTGAAAAGGCTTTTCGGCAACGCAGTGCTGCAGAATGGGAAGCGTTGCTTGATCAAGCAGGAGTGCCAGCCAGTCGGGTTCGTTCGGTTGGCGAGGTGCTCGCTGAGGGTCAGCCGGAAGCGCGCGATTTGCTACGGCAACTATCGGTTGGTGTTCAAGACACCCCAGTTAGTCTTCCTGCAATCGGTTTTCGCTTGAACGGTGACAGCTTGCAGCCTCGGCTTGCGCCGCGCAGAAGCGGCCAAGATAACGATAAATATCTCTCTTAGGATTAGGTTGGTGTTGGTGGCGGTGCCTGCGCAGCAATAGGTGCTCAGCGCCTGGTGAACTTTCGCAGGATTAATCGGATTGTTGGAGGCGCTTGTCCACGCTCAGGGGTAACGCGTTTTGGTATGATCCCAGCAGTAAGAGGCCTGCCATGATGGCCAGATTTTTTACAAAATTTTGGGTTTCGTGGGCTTGGCTTAGGCCGTCGTATACATTCCAAAAATCGTGCATAACGATGTTGATTACCAGAGTCATGGCGGCAAACATAAGAGCAGTGAGGCGAACCTTGAAGCCTACGATCAAAAATACGCCCCCGCCTATTTGCAACACCAAGGTTACGACCAAGAAAAAAGGCACGAGCACCATACCGTGCAATTCCATGTATGCCGCGTTGGCGGCAAAGCCAGTCACCTTACTGACGCCGGGAACTAGAAAGTACAGGCCCAACAGGCAGCGTCCGATGGTGCTCAAGGTTTGCTGAGTTGTGTTCATGGACACAGAAAGGTTCCTAATGATTTAAAGCCAGCCCGCGCGATCAAATATTTTCACTGCTTCAGCCTGACGTTGTCCCAATATGGATGCTGAAATGTTGTCCTCGGTAAATGCGCCCAGCTCGGAAACCGGGCCGGTAGTTTCGCCAACGATAGGGTACTCGTTGTTGCCTTCAGCAAACAGACGCTGAGCAAAATCACTCGTCAGATATTCTAGGAAGCGCACTGCGTTTGCTTTGTTGGGCGCGTATTTGGTGATCCCCGCACCACTAATGTTGATGTGACTGCCGCGTCCATCTTGATTTGGGAACAATACTCCAAGATTAGCTATGACAGCCTGGTCGGCATCTTTGCTGGAACCAAGTAATCGACCAAGGTAGTAGGTATTGGCCACCGTAATGCTGCACTCACCTGCGGCGACCGCGCGCAATTGACCGGTGTCATTGCTCTGCGGATTTCGGGCGAAATTTGCTACCACACCATTTGCCCAGTCCTGCGCCTGTGCTGCGCCGTTAGCTTCAATAATTGAGGCAAGTAGGGATAAATTATAGATGTTGCCGGAACTGCGCATGCATACCTGACCCTTGAGACCGGCATTCGCAAGGTCTTCATAGCTGGTGAACCCTGCAGGCAAACCTTTCGCTTTATTGTAAGCAATAACTCTTGCGCGTTTGGAAAGACCGAACCATAGACCCGAAGGATGACGCAGATGCGCTGGCACGCGCGCATTAATGACTGGTGACTCTATGGCTTGGAAAAGGCCGTTATCGGCTGCGCGCCATAGGCGTCCGGCGTCGACAGTGATCATCATGTCGGCAGGGCTGAACTCACCTTCGTTGACGATTCGTTGAATGAGCGCGTCGCTGCCGCCTTCAATAAGATTTACTTTTATCCCAGTTTCTTTGGTAAATCTTTCATACAACGCCATATCGGTATCGTAGTGTCTAGCGGAGTAAACATTGACCACGTTTTCGGCAATGCTCGCCTGTGCCCAAGCGAAAAAGATCATTAAACAAAAGATTCGAGATGCGGTCATGGTAGCGGCCTTAATTTGTGAGCGAGGGAGTTTAATCTAAATGAGAATTATTTCTATTGGAACTTAAGCGGTATGCGTCCACTACTCAAGGATCATTGCTTCTGCCGATGCGAAATTAACGCTTACGGCATCACCCACCCCGGCTGTAGGTTTTAACGCATTGGATATCTCTAGCTCCTGATTTTCGGCGCTGACCCTCAGGGTATAACGATCGCCAAGAAAGCGTATGTCTTCGATCATGCATGGGCCGCCGTTGCTGAGCGATAGACTGCTAGCGCGAACGCCGATAGTAATTGCCGTCTTGTCTTGGTGTTCTTGGGTAAGCGCCAACAGTCGCAACGGCAGTTGACCGAAAGCAGTGGCGCAGTGATTGCCCTCGATGCGCCCCTTCAGCGATTGTAAATTGGCGACTGTGGCGGCCACGAAAGAATGTTGTGGGCGTTTCCACAGCTCCTCAGGAGTTCCAAATTGCACTAACTCACCATCGACTAACACGGCTATGCGATCGGCCATGCTCATGGCCTCTGCAGGGTCGTGGGTAACCATTAATGTTGTCGTGTTGGCGATTTTCAGGCGTCGGCGCGCGTCCTCTCTAAGGCTTTTGCGTAAAGGCGCGTCAGCACTTGCGAACGGTTCGTCGAGCAGCAGTACGTTCGGCTGAGTCGCTAATGCTCGGGCTAATGCAACCCTCTGTTGTTGGCCGCCAGATAATGTATGTGGATAGCGATCTGCCAGCGTGCTGATGCCGACATTGGCGAGTTGCAACGCGATTGTGTGTTCCCGCTCTTTGCCCTGCATATGACTCAGACCAAAGGCTACATTTTCTGCAACCGTTTGATGGGGAAATAACACGTGATCTTGAAAAACCAGGCCAACCGAGCGTTGTTCTGGTGGTGGGTTTACTTGAGAGTCGGCTAGAAGTGTATCGTCTACCGTTAAGCGACCCTGTTGAATAGACTCCAAGCCCGCAATAATGCGTAATAAGGTGCTCTTACCGCTGCCCGATGGCCCAAGTACGCAAACGATCTCGCCAGAAGCGATCTCCAGATTGATGTTGTTTAGCACGGCGTTGCCATCAAAGTGATGACTTAAGTCGGTAAATCGAATGCTCATAGGGCGTGCAGTGTAACTGCGCTGTGGAAAAGTTACGATAAGCATCCAAGCTACAGGCCGTCGTGGTGTTCAACCCCGTGACAAGCCGAAGAAAACCTGGTGACAAGGAACCTGAATATTGACGGCTATGGACTCTAGGCCAACCTTAATACAGCCCGCGAATAATTCCGGTTCGGCGGCTTGGTCTGTAATGGCGGTGCTGGTTGCCATTCCTGTAGCGTTGCCACTTGTGGTGGTGGTTGCTGCGCTGTTTTTTCCGACTACGGATGTCTGGGCCCACTTAATAGAAACAGTGCTTGTGACGTACATTACCAACACGCTCGGCCTGATGTTAATTGTGGCCGGTTTGACGGTCAGCATAGGTGTTGGCGCTGCTTGGTTGACCGCCCACTATCGATTCCCAGGCAGTAACGTGCTCAACGTCGCGCTTATGTTGCCGTTGGCCGCCCCCGCTTATGTCGTGGGGTATGTATACGCAGATTTATTTGATGCGACGGGGCCGGTGCAGGTGATTTTGCGCAGTTGGGCGGGCCTAGAGATGGGCGGCTACTATTTTCCTGCGATACGATCGCTTGGGGGGGCAGGCATTGTGATCGGGCTCGTCTTATACCCCTATGTTTACCTGTTAGCGAGAACCAGCTTTCAGAGTCAGGCTGGGGCGCTTTATGAGAGTGCCCGAGTATTAGGGGCTGGTCGACTGCAGGTGTTTTGGTATGTGGCGTTGCCCGTTGCGCGTCCGGCAATCGTTGGCGGGTTAGCTCTCGTTATGATGGAAACCATCGCCGACTATGGTGTCGCAGAGCACTTCGGCGTGGCTACGTTTACAACCGGTATTTTTCGTACTTGGTATGCGATGGGCGAACACGACGCGGCGTTGAAACTGGCGGGTTGCCTATTTTTACTGGTTGCTCTTTTGGTGGTGCTCGAACAATCTGCTCGACGTGGTCAGCGATTTAATCCGCTGTCGCGTAACGTGGCTGCAGCAAAGACGCCGCTGGGCGGTATCTATGGCCTGCTGGCGACCGGTTTATGTTTGCTCCCTGTCCTTGGCGGCTTCGTTATTCCAGTGGGTACCTTGCTTTGGTATGCCATTGCGCAAGGCGACCCGCTGCTGGGCCGAGGCTTTTATAACTATGGCCTTAATAGTTTAGGTGTTGCAATAATTGCCGCAGGCGTATGTGCAGCGGTAGCGCTATTGCTTAATTACGCCGAAAGATTACGCCATGATCGTTGGCTCAATTATGGCGTTCGGCTGGCAACCTTAGGGTATGCCTTGCCCGGGATGGTGTTGGCTGTGGGTATGTTGTTGCCGCTGTCCTATTTAGATCGCAGCCTGGCGCAGTATTTAACTCAGTCCACAGGGCAGCCGGTCGGTTTACTCTTAACAGGGTCGATATTTGCTTTAGTTCTGGTTTACGTTTCGCGGTTCTTGACTGTGGCGTTCAATAGCACCCAAACCGCCATGACGCAGCTGCATCCGCAATTGGACGCGGTTGCCCGAACTTTGGGGAATTCGCCTGCAGGCGTGCTGCGGCGAGTGCACATGCCACTGTTGCGTCCCGCAGTGCTCAGTGGCCTGTTACTGGTCTTTATAGATGTAATGAAGGAGCTGCCCGCCACGCTGATTTTGCGGCCCTTTAATTTCGAAACTCTGGCCACGCGTGTGTACCGCCTCGCTTCAGATGAGCGTCTAAGTGAAGCAGCAACGGCCGCCGTGATTATTGTTGTATTGGGTTTGGTGCCGACGATTTGGTTGTTCTTTCTGGAGCAAAAGAACGGCAGCGCAGGTCATTCTGATCGCTAGTCTTCGATGCCTGAGAAAAGCTGAGTTTGCTGCCGAGGAGCAGCCCAAATTGGGTGGTTACGTTGTACTTAGAATAGGCGCAATGTGATTTTGTTGTTGACCGCTTAGTCGCCGGTGATATTAGTTGTTAACCAAAGATTGACAAGGCGCTCGCCGGTGTTGGTGAATAAAAGTTGTGTGAAAGCGCCGTATCGATGTCGTCATCGAAGCTTTGACGGTATCAACTGGTCGTACGGCGACTTGCGCATAGAGGATGGTCAACTGACTGTTGCTTCGGAATACGAATGGTTGAGCTGGCTCGAACAGTTGCAGGTGCCTTTAGTGTTTTTCGGTATTTGGCCGATTGGAGTGCCGGACCCAAGCTATCAATACGGGCGACCCTGGACTTGGGAAGCCAGCTTGGTTTTGCATGCGTTGTCACGCCACCGTGGTGGCTTGGGTCTGAGCCGTTCACAGGTTATAGACGTCTATCGCGATTTACTTGATGCAAAGAAGGTACCGTTGCGCAGGCTGTTCATAGCCTGCGCAAAAGTCCGTTTACTGTTTCACTGAGCGTGCAAGCTGCGCGCTCGCGCAGTTTGGATGCTCGATAACGTGCGAAAACAAAATCTTCCGGAAAAGATTTGTCAGACCTGTGGGCTGACTTTTGTCTGGCGTAAGAAATGGGCGCGAGATTGGCCCGAGGTTAAATATTGCTCTGAGCGTTGCCGCCGTAACAAAGGGGGCCTCAAACATGCCTGAGGGCCCGGAAATCCGTCGCGCTGCGATGCGTATAGATAAGGTGCTAGGCGGACGTGAGGCGGAGCTGGTGGAGTTTGCGCAGCCGCATTTACGGCGATTCAAAAAAGTCCTCAGCGGACAGCGGATTGACTGGGTTAGTAGTCGCGGCAAGGCACTGCTAACACGATTTTCGAATGAACTGACGCTGTACAGCCATAACCAGCTCTATGGACGCTGGTACATAAAGCCGCGCGACCAATTGCCTGTAACGAATCGCACGTTAAGAGTTGCGATTCATACCGCCACCCACAGCGCGTTGTTGTACAGCGCTTCGGATATTGAAGTACTGACTCCGGAAAGTCTGCCGCTACAGAAATATCTCGCCCGATTAGGTCCTGACGCCCTCGATGCGGACGTGCATTGGCGCGATATCCTGGCGCTGCTTGAGGCGCCGCGGTTTCAACGGCGCACCTTTGCAGCGCTATACCTCGATCAGGGGTTCGTTGCGGGAATAGGAAATTACTTGCGCTCGGAGATCCTTTTTGAAGCTCGGGTCAGCCCGTTTGATCGACCCTGCGATGTGTCGCGAAGACAATTAGGGCGGCTTGCTCGGGCTACCCTTGACCTTAGTCGTCAGTCGTTGGCTACTTCTGGAATTACCAATAAAGCGTCTCGAGTGGCGCGCGCTCGTCGCGCCGGGTTGTCACGGCGACATTACCGATTCGCTATATTTGACCGCCAAAACGAGGCGTGTTTTGGCTGCGACAACCCAGTTGAGCGAATAGATGTTAGTGGGCGACGGATCTACCTGTGCAGACTTTGTCAGCCGACATTACGAGTCAATTCGAGTGCGGCGGCCAAATCATGACCGGTTCAGCAAAGATATTGCTAATTCTGGGTAACCAGCTGGTGCCCATCGACCAGCTAAAAGAAAGCTTGCCCGAAGCGCCCAGGAACTTTTCAATCTTCATGGCAGAAGATCTTGAGTTCTGCCGCCATTATCGATACCACCAGCAAAAATTGGTGCTGATACTGGCGGCTATGCGCCAGTACGCGGATGATTTGAAAGCGGCCGGATTTGCTGTGCATTATCAAACGCTTAACGAAACTGGCGAGTCTTTTGAACGGCGGTTTTATCGGTACTTACAAGACGCAGATTGCGCCCAAGTTTGGCACTTGGAGATCGAAAGCAAACCTTCGCAGTCGCGAGTAAAGGCACTTTGTCAGGAGGTCGGCGTGCTTCGTCACGAGATTCAGTCGCCCATGTTTCTGACCAGTAGGGCATTTTTCAAGGAATTTACCGGGCAAACCAAAACACTGTTAATGGCTCGTTTTTACAAACAGCAGCGCCAAAATCTAGGCATTTTGGTTGACTCTGAAGGCCAGCCGGAAGGTGGGCAATGGAGCTTCGATTCAGAAAACCGCAAAAAACTGCCCCGCGACCTAGTGCCACCTGACTTGCCTAACGCTTTTCCCAATGATCATTTGGCTGACGTGATTCCCCTAGTTTCGGAGGTATTCGCTGATCATCCAGGCGATGCGCGAGAGTTCTGGTGGCCAAGTACGCGCGCTGGAGCGTTGGCTTGGTTAGACGATTTTTTAGATCGGCGCTTGGCCCAATTCGGACCCTATGAGGATGCTATGAGTTTGCGTACGGATACGCTTTTTCATAGTGCGCTAAGCCCATTGATGAATATTGGGTTACTCACGCCAGGTGAGGTGCTCGCGGCAGCGTTGCAGCGCGCTGAAACTGCGGATGTGCCATTGCCAAGTTTGGAAGGCTTTGTGCGGCAAATTGCCGGCTGGCGAGAATTTATCCGCGGCGTATACCAAAATTATAGCGAGCAACAGCAGCAGCTGAATTTTTGGGGCCATGAACGGCAGCTTGGTAAAAGTTGGTATACCGGCGATACGGGCATTGTGCCGCTGGATCATGCAATACAGACCGCCACGCGACTGGGGTGGAATCATCACATTCCGCGGCTCATGGTGGTCGCTAACTTAATGAATCTGTGTGAAATTCGGCCAACGGCCGCTCATCGCTGGTTTATGGAAATGTATGTTGATGCCAGCCCTTGGGTGATGGGTCCCAATGTATATGGAATGGGTCTGTTTAGTGATGGCGGTATTTTTGCCACCAAGCCCTATATTTGCGGCTCAAATTATTTATTGAAAATGAGCGACTATGGACGTGGTGATTGGTGTGATGTGGTCGACGGTCTGTATTGGCGCTTTATCGACAACCACCGAGGTTTCTTTCAGGGGAATCCGCGCTTGGCGCTGATGCCAAAAGCGCTCGACAAGTTAAAGCCCGAGCGCCGTCAGAGTATTTTCGCGGCGGCAGAGTCATTTCTTGAGACACATACCGTACGCTCCTAGGCTTCGATTTGTGCCTTTCGATGGCCGTTTGGTGGTGTATCTGTGGGATACTATGCCATCCAACTTAAGCCACTTGCATGAGCGAAAATTTATTCTCTAAATTGGCTTTAAAGCCCCAACTGCTTACCCGGCTGGACGCCATGGGTTTCGACACTATGACACCGGTGCAGGCAGCAAGTTTACCCTCGCTTATTTCGGGCAAAGATGTGATTGCGCAGGCGAGCACGGGCAGTGGCAAAACCGCCGCGTTCGCTCTTGCCTGTCTGCAACACCTCGATTCTTCAGCATTCCATGTACAAAGCTTAGTCTTGTGTCCGACGCGAGAATTGGCGGAGCAAGTGGCTCAGAGTCTGCGTGACCTAGCGAAAAATCTTGCCAACACTAAAGTGCTAGCCCTTTGTGGTGGCGTGCCTCTGGGGCCGCAAATAGGCTCATTGCAGCACAGCGCGCATATTATCGTGGGTACGCCGGGGCGGGTGCTGAAGCATCTGCAGAAAGGCACACTGCATCTGCATGGGTTAGAGATTACCGTATTTGATGAGGCTGACCGTATGTTGGATATGGGATTTGCTGACGAAATTGATGCAATTTGTAGTTATTTGCCACAACCCCGGCAAACATTACTGTTCTCAGCAACCTTTCCAGAAGGCGTGCAGAGTCTCGCCCAGGGTTTGAGCGACGATGCTGTGCATGTGGACGTCACCACCCATGAAGCCGCGCCGCCAATTCGGCAGCAGTGGTGTGGCATTGATGCTCGGGAGCGTGACCAGGCCCTGGTTAGCGTGCTTGCTCACTTCGGTGGTGAGCGCAATATGGTGTTTTGTAATACCAAGATCGAATGCGCCGAAGTCAGTGCGCGACTGTGTCGCGAGGGTATGAAGGCTGTGACATTGCACGGCGATCTTGAGCAACAGCAGCGTACGCAAACCCTAGTGCGTTTTGCCAATGGCAGCGCCAATGTGCTGGTCGCTTCCGATGTCGCGGCTCGGGGCTTGGACATCGATTCCGTTGATGCGGTCTTTAACCATACTCTGCCGGCGCAGCCGGAGGTATATGTGCACCGTATAGGGCGTACGGGTCGTGGTGGTGAAACGGGTAGCGCAATCAGCCTAGTCGCAGATCGCGATATGAACCGTTTACACAGTATCGAGGCCTTTATGCAGCAGGGGCCGATGGCAGTTTTGCAAATACCAGATCGTGCGCCTCCCGGACCATTGCCGGATCCGCTCTATACCACATTGGAAATAAACGGCGGTCGTCGGCACAAGCTTCGTCCAGGCGACATTCTGGGAGCGTTGACTGCACACGCTTCAGTAACGGGTGCGCTCGTGGGGAAAATTGATCTGTTAGATCAATCTACCTTTGTCGCCGTGCATTCATCGGTGGTTGTGCAAGCGCTGCAGCAGCTGAACCAATATAAAGTCAAAGGCCGGTCTCTGCGAGCTCGCCGCGCGACCTAACGAATCCCTAGTCTGAATGACTTAGAGCCAACGCTGCGAATAGGGCGATTGGCTAGGCCACAGTTCGGCGTCGCCGTCGCGGGGTACGGTTGCCACCTTGATCATTGTCTTTGTCGCCGTTTTTAGCCTGTGAGTTTTTTCCCTTGACCATCTGCCGCCGCTGATTATTGGGGCTGCCGCGACCTTTGCTGGCACCGCTTTGGCGATTTTTGGGCGTATCTGGTTCGCTGACGTCTCGTTCTTCAGCGCGCATGGATGTTGCTGGCCCCGAGTTGTCATTCAGCTCATTGCCTCGGGCTGATTGCGGGTTCCCACGGGTCTGCGCTGCTCGGCTGCGCGTTGGTTTTTTCTGATTGGGCTGTTTTTGCGCTCTTGCTTTGGTATTTCGCTGACGCGGCTTTTTACCAGCGTCGGCATTGTTCGCGTGCTTGGTTGCTGCTCCTTTTTCGTCGATTTTTTGCTCGACTTCGGCGAGATCAATTTGCAGATTTTCGAGCTTTTTTTGGGTCAGTCGTTCAATGTTACGCAGCCGACTTCTTTCGGCAGGGTCTACGAGCGCCCAGGCAACGCCTGTGGCTCCAGCACGCCCGGTGCGGCCAATGCGGTGTACATAGCTCTCTGGCTCATGTGGCAGTTCATAATTGACCACATGTGACACGTCATCGATATCGATGCCGCGTGCCGCGATATCTGTAGCGACCAGTATCCAAGCGTCGCCGTGTTTAAAATTTTGCAACGCGCGTTGGCGCGCCGCTTGGGTTTTGTTGCCGTGAATCACCTCGGCGACGAAACCCGAACTATTAAGTTGTCGGCAGACTTTGTTCGCGCCGTGTTTGGTGCGCGTAAAGATAATTGCGCGTTGCATCTGCGGATCGCGCAGTAGCGTTTCAAGTGCCGCACGCTTTTGTGCGTTACTGACCATGATCGCGTACTGGTCGATCTTGGCAACAGTGATCTCTTTCGGTGAAACGTCGATTCGCGCTGGCTTGTCCAGTACCTCATTTGCAAAACGCACAATGTCTTTTGGCATGGTCGCGGAAAAAAGCAGTGACTGGCGTTGTTTCGGCATAGCTTTGACGATTCTGCGAACGTCTGGAATAAAGCCCATGTCGAGTAATCGGTCACATTCATCCAGGACAAGAAATGCAGTCTCATCCAGAGTGATATGGCCCTGATTCATAAGATCGAGTAAGCGTCCGGGCGCGGCGATCAGAACGTCGACCCCAGCACGTAGTTTTTTTACTTGGGGGTTTTGGTTAACGCCGCCAATAACGCAAGCGAAGTGTAGGTTGGAGCCGGCGCATAGCTTGTTCAGTTCATCATGAATTTGTAGCGCCAGCTCGCGGGTTGGAGCTAGGATTAATGAGCGTGGACAGCGCGGTTTCGCCCGCCCCCTTTTTATCTCAGTTATTTGTTGCAGCAACGGCAGTCCGAAAGCCGCTGTTTTGCCGGTCCCCGTTTGTGCAATGGCTAGGACGTCCTGGCCAGCTAAAACCTTGGGAATGGCGGCGGATTGAATCTCGCTTGGTTGTTTAAAGCCTAATTTCGCGACGCTACGGCAAAAACTCGTGTGCAGACCAAGGTCCGCGAATACATCATCTGACATTAAATTGTCCGGATAAGCGAACGCACGCACCGAGTCTAGTTGACGACAACACTGACGGTGGGGTTGGCTTCGTTTACGTTGCTTACCCGCATTACCAGCGGGTCAGATAAGTGGGGCTAGGGCCCGAGCCGCGCACAGTGGGGGCTGTACGACGCGATGTCAAGGAAAAGCTCACAGCCTGCAAGTTTTTAGGTTGCGCCTGCGACTTGGTAATCTTCGAGCTCGCGGTAAAAACTGGCTGTTTGCACGGCAACTCGTTCCAAGCGCGCGGCCGGTATGGCACGCTTAATGGTCTGAGGAAATGCTTTTCGATTGGGAGTGAATAATGAATGCGTTAATCCGGTTGAGTTATGTTGCTGCTGTTATGGCGATGGCCAGCGGTTGCCAGAATAGCAATTTTGAGGCGGAACGTTATGCCGAGCTAAATCAGCGTTACGATGTGGTTATTCGGCGTGATGTGCGTGGCGTTCCGCACGTTCTTGGCAGCACCGATCCAGATACAGCGTTTGGCTTTGCCTACGCTCAGGCTGAGGATAATTGGCAGCTCATAGAGGACGCTATGCCGTTCTATCGGGGTAATAGTGCGTTGTTCTCAGGTATGGATGGCGCCATTACCGACTATCTAGTGAAGTGGTTAGGCCTATGGGAAACTCTCCACGAAAACTATAAGTGGGATCTAAGCCCAGACACCAGAGCCTATGTCGAAGCTTTTGCGGATGGGCTGAACTTCTACGCAGCAACCCATCCCGAAGAGGTGGATGAGCGCAAGTTACCGGTAACGGCTAAGGATGTTGTTGCAGGTTTTATGTTACGGCATTTGATGTTTTACGGCTTTGAAGGTGTTGTGCGTGAAGTTAACGCAGCTGAACGTCAGCGTCAGATCAGTCGTCCGGGCGAAGTGGTTGCCGAGGTTGTCGACCTCAAGGATATTGAGATTGGCGGTTTGCCGATTGGTTCTAATGCGTTTGCGATCGCGCCGCATTTCTCGGAAGAAGGCGCCACTCGGTTGGCAATCAATTCTCATCAACCGACTACTGGTCCGGTAGCTTGGTATGAAGCGCATATTCAAAGCCAAACCGGTTTGAATGTAATGGGAGGCTTATTTCCAGGTGCCCCGTCGATCAGTGTTGGCTTTACAGAAAATATTGCCTGGGGCGCGACGGTAAATCAGCCTGATTTGGTTGATGTGTTTGTCTTGGATATCAATCCGGAAAATGAAAACCAGTATCTTTTAGACGGGGAATGGCGGGATTTAGAGCGTAGTGAGGTGGACATCGAACTGACGCTGTGGGGGTTTTTGCCTTGGACAGTAAGCCGCGAAGTTTTGGCATCCGAGCACGGGCCGGTGCTGCGCACAGATCATGGGACCTATGCGATTCGATACGCGGGGATGGGTGAGCTGCGGCAGGTCGAACAGTGGTATCGAATGAATCAAGCCAAAAATTTCGAAGAGTGGCGAGAAGCTATGGCCATGATGTCGTTTGCCAGTTTTAATTTTGCTTATGCCGATAAAGACGGCAACATTATGTTCTTGCACAACTCGCTTACCCCAAGACGCGATCCCCGCTATGACTGGAGCCAGTACCTGCCGGGCGACGATTCAACTCTGATATGGAAAGAAAATCTGGGCTTTTCCCAGTTGCCGCAGGTGGTTAATCCCAAGTCCGGGTTCGTGCACAGCGCTAATCAAACGCCCTTTAATGTTACCGCTCCTGCAGATAATCCGCGGCCTGAAGATTTTGCGCCCGGACACGGGTTTCAGATGGACATGACCAATCGAGCTCAGCGTGGGCTTGAACTGTTTGCTGAATTAGGGCCGATTTCTGAGGCTGAATTCTCAGCCATTAAGCACGATAAATATTACTCGCCAAATGCCCCCTATGTTTCTTACCTGCAGCAGGTAGCGGCGACGCAATTTGCCGAGCCGGAATTAGTTGAAGCTCAAGCTTTACTGGCAAATTGGGATTTGGGCACGGACCTTGATAATAACGCTGCGGCCTTGGGCACTTGCGTATTTTTGCGCGCTGAACGCGACGATGAGCGCGCCGCGCATAGCGCACAACAGATTGCGGAAGTGTTGGGCGGCTGTGTTGACATGCTTGTGGGGGCGACAGGACGCATTGATCCGCCTTGGGGAGAGGTGAATCGCCATGTTCGGGGCGAACTCAATCTGCCGGTCGCCGGTGGCCCCGACATTCTGCGGGCTATTTATGGCAGAGGTTTAGAAGATAATGGATTCCTGACAAATGTTGCCGGCGATGGATTGTATTATTTGGTCTCCTGGGCGGCGGATGGCACGCAAAAAATCGAGGGTGTGCATCAATTTGGCAGCGCTACTTTGGATGCGACGTCGCCCCATTACGGTGATCAAGCTGAGGATTATGCGAAGGAAATTTTGCATGACCCTTTGTTTTCCGAGGCTGCTTTGCAAAAGCACCTGCAACGTGTGTATGCGCCGGGCGAGGAGTAATTATGCAGCCTCTGCATTCCCAAGCGCCGTTGATCATCTACATCGATTTCAAAAGCCCATACGCTTACTTAGCGATACAGCCAACCCGTGAGATGTTGGCGCAGCCCGGCACAGTCGC
>ERZ802831.516-NODE-516-length-19900-cov-27.8727_pt1 | contig 19900 bp, 20 predicted proteins | sample MGYA00345655_ERZ802831 | MGnify/ENA primary metagenome ERZ802831 (study PRJEB30503, sample SAMEA104212376) | marine metagenome | biome: Westerlies Biome; feature: [SRF] surface water layer (ENVO:00010504) within the epipelagic zone...; material: water...
AGTTGCAAGTAATAGCGCCAGCACCAATATTTACATTTTTACCAAGTGTTGCATCGCCTATATAACTCAGATGATTTACTTTTGTGCCTTGCCCGATAAGTGAATTTTTGATTTCTACAAAATTACCAATATTACATGATTCGAGAACTTTAGTACCTGGTCTGATCCTAGCAAAAGGCCCTACGGTACAGTTATCTCCAATAGTTGCACCGAATATTATCGTATTCGGTTTAATGTAGACATTTTTACCAATCTTGCATCTGTTTAGAAAACAGTTATGGCCAATAATGGAATTCTCCCCTATTGAAACATCATCTTCAAAAACACAGTTAATATCTATTTCAACATTATTACTTACACGTAAGTTACCTCTTATGTCTGTACGTGCTGGGTCTCTTATGAGGGTTCCTGATTCTAAAAGATTTTCTGCTTTTTGTCTTAGGTACTGTTGTTCAAGATTTACAAGATCAATTTTAGAATTAACACCAGTTACTTCTAACTCATCCGTAAATTTGAAAGTACTAACTTTTTTATTATTATCAATAAGTATTTTTATAATATCTGTAAGGTAATATTCTTTTTTTTGATTATTATTTTTAATTTGAGAGATATACTCGCGCAATACTTTTTCGTGTATTGCAATAATGCCCGTATTAACTTCTTTAATTTGTCTTTGTAACGCAGTAGTTTCTCTTTCTTCAATTATCGATTTAAACTTATTATTATCTCTTATAATTCTTCCGTAACCTTTAGGGCTATCTATTTCAACCGTACCAACGACAGCATCATAGGTTTTTAGTTTATTGATGATTCTTTTTATAGAAGTACTTTTGATAAAGGGTATATCTCCGCAAAGAATAAGTAGTTTATTATTTGATACTGGTTTTTTCTTAAGAGCTGCTTTAACCGCACCAGCAGTTCCATTCAAAACTGTCTGATAAACATGGCTAACCTTTTCTGAATCTAGTATTTTTTTTATCTCACCAGAGTTTTTATTAATAACACAAAGATTATCTTTAGCTTTAGCTTCTTTGAGCGAAGATATTATATGGTTGATGACTGGCTTTCCGGCAATATTGAAAAGCAGTTTAGATTTATTAGCTTTCATCCGAGTGCTTTTTCCTGCACCAAGAATTAGAGATGTGAACATACAAGCTACCCCTTGCTTATTTTTTACTATTACTTCTCAGTTTTTTAATGAGACGCAATTGAGCAGCTGCCTGTAATAATTCAGATTTAGCTTTAGTAGCGTCAACTTCGTTAGCGCTATTTTTCATTGCTTCTTGAGCTAATTTCTCAGCTTCCAAAGCTCTTTCTTCATCCAAATCGTCTTCTCTTAATGCAGTATCAGACAAAATTGTTACCTCATTAGGTTGTATTTCCAATATACCACCACTTACATAAAAGGTCTTCATTTCATCTTTGTTAATTTGAGCGCGCACATCCCCAGGCTTGAGTTTTGTAATTAGGGGTGTGTGTTTGGGCGATATACCAACTTCTCCCATTTCTGCAGGAGCATAAACCATCTCAACATCTTGTGAGAAAATTTCTTCCTCTGCACTTACAATCTCAAGCTTTATTTTATCTGGCATTATTTAATTTCTTCTGCTCTTTTTTCAGCTTCTGAGATTTCGCCGATCATATAGAAGGCTTGTTCCGGAAGATGATCATAGTCACCATTAACGATTGATTGGAAACCTTTAATTGTATCTTTAAGTGATACATATTTGCCTGGTGTACCTGTAAATGTTTCAGCAACATAGAATGGTTGTGATAAATATCTTTGTATTTTACGTGCTCTATTTACAGCAAGCTTATCTTCTTCTGACAACTCATCCATACCAAGGATGGCAATGATATCTTTAAGTTCTTTGTACTTTTGCAAGACACCCTGAACAGCTCTAGTTGTATCATAATGTTCTTGCCCAATTATTAGTGGATCAAGCTGCCTACTTGTTGAATCAAGAGGATCAACAGCAGGGTATATTCCTAGTTCTGCAATATTACGAGAAAGTACAACTGTTGCGTCTAAGTGAGCAAAAGTTGTCGCAGGGCTCGGGTCAGTCAAATCATCTGCAGGCACATAGACCGCCTGAATAGATGTAATAGAACCTGTTTTAGTTGATGTAATACGTTCTTGAAGTACGCCCATTTCCTCAGCAAGAGTTGGTTGATATCCAACGGCTGATGGCATACGTCCAAGCAAAGCCGACACTTCTGTTCCAGCTAAGGTATAACGATAGATGTTATCTACAAATAATAAAGTATCTCCACCTTCATCTCTAAAATGTTCTGCCATTGTAAGGCCCGTTAGTGCAACACGTAATCTGTTGCCTGGTGGTTCATTCATTTGTCCATATACCAGCGCTACCTTATCAATTACTTTCGCGTCTGTCATTTCATGGAAGAAGTCATTTCCTTCACGTGTCCTCTCACCTACACCAGCAAATACAGAAGACCCGCTATGTTCTGCAGCAATGTTACGAATCAACTCCATAAGAATTACAGTTTTACCAACACCAGCACCACCAAATAAGCCAACCTTAGAACCTTTTGCGAATGGACAAATTAAATCTACGACCTTAATACCTGTCTCTAGAATTTCGATTTCAGATGCTTGTTCAGAGAACGTAGGAGCCGCTCTGTGAATAGGCATTGTTTTTTCTGCTTTTATATCTCCTGCGTTATCTACAGGTTCACCAAGTACATTCATAATTCTTCCTAATGTTTTTTCACCAACAGGGACATTAATGGGTGCACCAGTATTATTTACAGATAAACCTCGTTTTAATCCATCAGTAGATCCCATCGCGATTGTTCTAACAATGCCGTCTCCAATTTGTTGTTGTACTTCAAGAGTAAGACCGCTCTCATCTACTTTGAGCGCATCAAATATTTTTGGCATAGAGTTTCTTGAAAACTGTACATCAATTACAGCTCCAATAATTTCTACAACTTTACCTGCTTCCATTTTTTTCTCCTATCTTATAATGCTGCTGCGCCAGAGATAATCTCTGAAATTTCTTGTGTTATCGCGGCTTGTCTATTTTTGTTATATATTAATTGTAATTCTGCTGTTAAATCCGTTGCGTTATCCGAAGCTGCTTTCATAGCTACCATTCTAGATGCTTGTTCGCATGCAAGATTTTCAACTAGCCCTCTATAAACTAATGATTCGATGTAACGTGTAAATAATGATTCCAAGACTGTTTCTGCATCAGGCTCATAGAGATAATCCCAATAATGATCATAGTTATCATCTTTATCTTCAGCTTGAATGGGCAAAACTTTTTGTAATGTTGGTTCTTGGCTAACGGTATTGAGAAACTTATTATAAACAAGATATACTTGATCAATCTCCCCGCTTATAAAACTATCAATAGTGCTTTTTATTAGTCCAAGCACTTGTTCAATTTGTGGTTTGTCGCCTAGCTGAGCAGTTTGTGCCATTACATCCCCACCCATTCTTTGAAAGAAAGAAGTGGCTTTGCTCCCAATAAGAGAAAAAGCTGGTTTTATGTCTGATTTATTATCCTCTTCGATTGTCTCAACAACCAATTTAAAAAGATTATTATTTAATCCTCCACACAGACCTCTGTCAGAAGAAATAATTATATATCCTTTCTTTTTAACTTCTCTGGTAGCAAAAAATTCAGAAGTGTATTCTGGATGTGCGTGAGCAAGATGCGAAATTACATTAGAAATTTTATCTGCATAAGGCCTAGCCTTTATCATCTGATCTTGTGCTTTCTTCATTTTACTCGCAGCAACCATTTCCATAGCCTTGGTGATTTTCTGAGTATTTTGTATACTCGCAATCTGTGATCTTATCTCTTGGCTGCCTGACATTATTAATAGACTCCTTTCTCTTTAAAGTCTTCCATTAGTGATTTAAGTTTTGCTGCAACTTCATCGTTGTAGTCACAGTTTGTATTTATTTCATTTACTAGATCAGAGTGCTTATCTGATGAAAACTCATGTAGAGCTTTTTCAAATGCTATGATTTTATCTAAAGGCACTTCATCTAAAAAGCCCTCGTTGGCTGCAAATAATGAAATCGCCATGTCAGCAACAGATAAAGGTGAATACTGAGATTGCTTCATAAGTTCTGTTACACGTTTGCCTCGTTCTAATTGTTTTCTAGTAGCTTCGTCTAAATCTGATGCAAACTGTGAGAAAGCAGCAAGTTCTCTATATTGTGCTAATGCCAACCTTACGCCTCCACCTAGTTTTTTAATGATCTTAGTTTGTGCAGCGCCACCGACACGAGACACTGATAATCCAGCATTAATCGCTGGTCTAATGCCTGCATTAAACAAGTCCGTTTCTAAGAAGATTTGTCCATCAGTAATTGAAATAACATTTGTGGGCACAAATGCTGATACGTCACCAGCTTGAGTCTCAATGATGGGAAGTGCTGTTAATGAACCTGTTTGACCTTTAACTTTTCCATTGGTTGTGTCCTTGACAGCTTCCTCATTAATCCTAGCAGATCTTTCAAGTAGTCTTGAATGTAAATAAAAGACGTCACCTGGGTATGCTTCACGACCAGGAGGTCTTTTAAGAAGCAGCGATACTTGTCTATATGCCCATGCTTGTTTTGTTAGGTCATCATAAACGATTAATGCATCTTCCCCTGAATCTCGGAAATATTCTCCCATCGCACAACCAGAATATGGGGCAATGTATTGCATAGCAGCTGAGTCAGATGCTGAAGCTGCTACAATAATTGTATGTTTAAGAGCATCGTGTTCTTCAAGTTTTCTTACGACAGCAGCTATTGATGATGCTTTTTGTCCTATAGCTACATAAATACATTTAACGCCTGTATCTTTTTGATTTATGATTGCATCGATAGCGACTGCAGTTTTACCTGTTTGTCTATCGCCGATAATAAGCTCACGTTGTCCACGGCCAATTGGTACCATCGCATCAATTGATTTAAGTCCAGTCTGAACTGGCTGGTCTACTGATTTTCTCTCGATAACACCAGGCGCAATTTTTTCAATGGGTGATTTATTTGCAGATGTAATTGGGCCATTATTATCTAGAGGTTCTCCAAGTGAATTTACAACTCTACCAAGTAGTTCGTCTCCAACAGGTACCTCAAGAATATTACCAGTACACTTAACAATATCTCCCTCAGAAATTGACTTGTAGTCACCTAAAATTACAGCACCAACAGAATCTCTCTCTAAGTTAAGAGCGAGTCCATAAATATTATTTGGGAATTCTAACATTTCACCCTGAAGTGCATCTGTGATCCCATAAATTCTAGCTATGCCGTCCGTTAGAGATACGACTGTACCTTCATTATGAGACTGCGTTTTAATATCAAGATTCTTAATCTTGTCTTTTATGATATCGCTTATTTCTGTCGGATTAATTGTCATTATTTTTACCTGTTGTTTGTGATTTGTTCTTTCATTGAATTCAATTTATATCTTACGCTGTAGTCTGTAACTTCATTATTAATGCTAATTTTAATACCAGCTAAAAGTTCTTTATTGATCACTTCATCTATTTTGATTTTTTTATCATGTTGTTTTTCAAGGTTTTTGACTAACAGGTTTTTTTGATGATCAGTAAGAGGATAGGCAGTTTCAACTTCAGCAATTGTAGTATTCTGTTCATCAAGTATCATTTCACTAAACAAACGATAAACCTCATCTAAGAAGTAAACTTTTTTATTTTCAATCATGATACTGATAAATTTACTAAACATTTGGTTCTCTTTTGTGAGAAAACTATTTAGGAAATCTAATGTTTTGTTTGGATCAATTTTTGGGCTTGCTATTATAGCTTTTACATCTCCGCTAATAATAGTACGAGACAGAATAGAGAGGTTGTCTGTCCACATATCAAGCTCATTAGTTTCCACTGCAATCTTATATGCAGCTTCAGCATATGGTCTAGAATATGTAACACTATCGGTCACTTATCAAGAACCTCGCTGATGATTTGATCATGCATATTTTTATCTACTTCTTTTGTGATAATTTTTTCTGCACATAAAAGAGACAATGCTGCCACATCTGCTTTTAGTGCCTCTCTAGCTGCGTTAATTTCCTGTTCAAGCTGCTGAGAGGATGTCTTCGCTATTTTTTGTGCTTCCTCTTTGGCCGTTGCTCTTGCCTCCTCCACAATATTTTTAGATTTAGATTCTGCATTGTTAATAATGCCTGAAGCCTTAGTTTTTGCTTCATCTATACGTGTAGAAAACTCAATAGTTGCTTGTTCAATTTTCTTTTGACCTTGTTCGGCAGCAGCAAGCCCATCTGATATTTTCTTCGTGCGGCTTTCCATTGCGTCAGTAAGAGGCTCCCATAGATAAGCTTTAACAAACCAAACAAACACAATAAATGTGATCATTTGTCCGAATAGTGTTGCTGTTACATTCATTAAAGTTTCTCTCCTTAAGCGCCCAGAGCTGCCTTAGCCGCTCCAACGAATGGATTTGCAAATACAAAGAACATAGCAAAAGCTAATACAATAAATGGAAATGATTCCATTAATCCTGCTGTAATAAACATTTGTGTTCTTAGTGCGGGTAACATCTCAGGTTGTCGCGCTATGCCTTCAATATACTTCATACATATTAAGCCCCAGCCTAGTGCAGAGCCTAGTCCAGCTGCGGCTAACATTATTGACACACCCAAACTTGTTGATGAATAAATTTGTGTGATCATATCTGGTGTTAGTGTTTCCATTATTTTTCCTCTCTTTTAGTTAATGTGATTCCTCTGATGCCATGCTTATATACATTATGGTTAATACCATAAATATGAAAGCTTGCAGTGTTATGACAAGTATATGAAATATTGCCCACAAACTTCCCGGTATTGGGATGATGTACCATGGCAACAGCGCTATCAGTAGAAATACTAACTCGCCTGTGAACATATTCCCAAAAAGTCTAAGTGCTAAACTGAGTGGTTTAGCTAATTCTTCTACAAGTGTTAAAACGAAATTAATAGGGGCTAAGTAAATCCCAAAAGGATGTACCATGAATGATTTCATGTATCCACCAAACCCTTTTATTTTTACATTGTAATAAATGCACAAAATGAAAATTGATAGTGCCATAGCGAAAGTGGTGTGTGGATCAGTGGTAGGAACAACTTTAAGATAATGAATACCTGCCATATCTGCTAGCTTAGGAAGCAAGTCTACAGGAATTAAATCCATAGCATTCATGAGAAGTACCCAAACGAAAATTGTTAACCCAATTGGCCCTACAATTTTATTTGGTTTTGGAAAAGCCTCTTTTACTAGACTGTTAACAAAATCCATAAGTGACTCTAATACATTTTGCATTCCAGTTGGCGCGCCTGCTGATACAGTCTTGCCTACCCTATAAGCTATGAACATCACAATGCTCGCTAAAAGGATACTAAAAAACATAGTGTCTATATTTATACGCCAAAAACCCTCACCTGAAGCTAACGGTGTTAGATGGTGTTGAATATATTCAACTGGGTTGTCTGTAGCTGGCGCTTTGTTATCCATGGTTACCTAATAAATCGTTTTATTTTTATTAAAGACATATCCAATTTGTGTGACTGCAAATGCAACTAGCATCTGTAGCGCATCTAAACCAAATGTTACAATGCCCAAATAGAAGCCTGTTAGCACAAGAGCCATTCTAGTAATTAAGCTCTTAAATAAAACTAACGTGCCGCCACTAATGTTTTGCCCAATTGCAGCATCGCCTGCTTGGTTCACACTTCTTGCAAGGAGCAGGGTATTTATCATTGATATGACTCCGCCAAATAAAGATGACTCTACTTTTTGGTAGCCCATATTCATAAATACGAGCGCTATAACCACTGCTATAATGCCTTGAAAGACAATTACTCTTCTCACTGTTGATGTTCACCATGAGCAATTAAGACCAATTTTTGGTCACGCTTAGTATAGTTTAGTATCGGTTTGTATTCAATTTATATGCTTGAAAAAAAGCCGAAATGAGAGAAATATTTAGCTTATTTACTGAGCTTGTCGATAATTCCTTGAAGCTCATCTACGCTTCCGTAACGAATATTTACCGCCCCACCTTTTTTACCATTATGGATTGTAGTTTTTGCACCTAAAATATCTGTAAGTTTTCTTTCAAGGGCCAACGTATCTACGTCCTTTATTTGGGCTGATTTATTGTTTTGTTTTGGTTTTGTAAGATTTTCCACCGCTCTAACGGATAGCTTCCTTTGAATAGCTTCTCGGATAATTTTAGACTGCTCATCATGTGGGAGTGTAATCACAGCTCTGGCATGACCCATGGATATGTGATTCTGTCTGAGCTGATCTTTGACAAATTTAGATAGATCATTGAGCCTTATTATATTGGTAACATGCGCTCTTGATTTACTAATATATTTAGCAACATCTTCATGGCTCATAGAAAATTCATTAATCAGGCGTTCGAGTGATTCAGCCTCCTCCATACTATTTAAATCTTCCCTTTGAACGTTCTCTACAATCGACAATACTGCAGAAGTTTTTTCATCAGCTTCAATGATAACGGCATTGATTGTATCTTTTTTTAGTAGCTGAGAAGCTCTCCATCTTCTTTCTCCAACTATAAGCTCAAAACTGTCATCCAACTTACGAACAACAATTGGTGCAATCTGACCATTTTGTCTAATTGATTCTGCAAGTTGTTGGATCTCCTCTTCATTGAAAATCTTACGAGGTTGGTGTCGATTACGTTTAATTTTATGGATTTGTATTTTTGTGGCTAGGTTACCTTCTTCATGAGACGTAGTTATTTGTGTTTGTCTTGTGCTACTTAAAAGAGAATCCAGTCCTGAGCCTAGTGCCTTGCGTTTGGTCATGATTCAAATATAACCCTACTGATCTTTTTTGTACATAACTGTCTATTCGTCTTTAATAATCTCTCCGGCGAGAGAATAGTATGAAAGCGAGCCCTTTGATAAACCATCATATTGGAGTATTGATTTTCCATGACTAGGAGCTTCAGCAACTCTAATATTTCTTGGAATCTTTGTTTTATAAAGTTCGCTTGGAAAATACTCTGCTAACTGCTCACTGACATCATTTGATAAATTATTTCTGGAGTCAAACATTGTTCGCAAAATGCCCTCTATTTTGAGACTTTCATTTGAGGAGTTTTGAATCTGATTAACTGTATTTACAAGTTCACTGAGACCTTGTAGTGCATAGAATTCACATTGAACGGGTATCAATACTCCAGTTGCAGACACCAAAGAATTAACAGTAAGAATATTCAACGAAGGAGGGCAATCCATTAAGATATAGTCATAGTCACTAGAGATAGCTTTGAGTATATTTTTTAGTATAAACTCTCTATCATTTTTAGATACCAAGCTCACTTCGCTTTCTGTCAACGCTGGGGTTGCGGGCAAAAGATCGTATCCATCGTGCTCTGATAATACGATTGTTTCTTTGATGCTGGCGCGATTGAGCAAGACATCGTTCACAGACGACTTTAATGATGCAGAATCTATACCTGACCCGCGTGTGGCATTTGACTGTGGGTCGAGGTCAATAAGCAAAACCTTTCTCTTCATTTTATGCAAGCAGGCTGATAAATTTATGCTAGTAGTTGTTTTACCTACGCCGCCTTTCTGGTTAACTATCGACAATATTTTCAAATTTGGCCTCTGCAACAAATCTATTGGTATCAAAAAAAGGTGTTTGAATTTTAGAAATTTTAAGCTCGAATTCTTTTATGCACCCTTCACTTAACTCTAACACCGGACTGCCTGTAAGCATATATGCTTTTGAGACTCTCTTGCTTTTTTTGATTATTTTCATCAAATATATGAACTTAGTTTCAAAATTCATTTTTGATATTTTTTTATTACTAAAGTTCTTCATGATAACCGTATCTGTGTTCAGACAAAAGTTAGGTTTTAAAATATCTTTTTTAAATACACTTACGTTTTTTAAATTTAGTTCTGCTTTTGCAATAGTAAGAAAATCTATAAATGTTGACTTTCTATCTATTAAGCTAACTTCAACATCAGGATTTAAAATAGCTATGATAATTCCAGGTATACCGCCTCCAGTCCCAATGTCTGAAATAGATCTTCCTGTCAACAATTTACTAAATTGATATGAATCATAAATTTCTCGTTGGATTACATACTCTTTATCTGATGATGAGATAATATTATGTGTATCATGCCATTTAAATAACAGCGTTAGATAATCCGATAGTTTTTCAAGGATACTTTGTTCTTCTTTTTGAAAAGTGCTGTTAACTATTGCTTCTATACTAGAAGGCATTTTTAGAGGTCTTTATTTTTTTTTAGAAATATTTTTATAAGTGTTAATACCGATGAGGTTATGCCAGGTATATTGGCAGCTTGGCCGATATTTTCTGGTCTAGCTTTTTCTAGACGTTCGGTAGCCTCATTAGAAAGGCCTTTTATGTTTTTATAGTTGATAGTATTTGGAATATGCATCTTATAGCTTGCTAACAACGAGTTAATTTCCTTTTCTTGTCTAGCAACATATCCTTCATATCTTATATCAGATGCTACAACATGGCCGATATCAGAATTTGCAGTAATACCAAATGATGGAAGTTGCATGAGATCAGAGTATTGGATTTTTGATGTTTTTAAAAGAGATGCTAATGACCTATTTTCTTTAAGCGTTACATTAAATTTATTTTCTAGAAGGGTATGGCTCTCTGATCTTACTGCGATTTTAATGTTTTCTAGTCTTTCTTTTTCGTGCTTAACGCGGGTCATTTTTCTGCAGTATAATTTATATCTTGATTCACTTACAACGCCCAATGCGTATCCCTGTTCAGTGAGACGTGTATCTGCATTGTCATCCCTTAGTCTCAGCCTGTATTCTGCTCTGCTTGTAAACATTCTATAAGGCTCAGTAACGCCCTGTGTTATCAAATCATCTATCAAAACCCCTATATATGACTCGTGCCTTTTTGGTGTCCAGTGTGGTTTGTGCTGAACACTAAGTGCAGCATTTATGCCAGCTATAATTCCTTGTGCAGCAGCTTCTTCATATCCTGTAGTTCCATTAATTTGTCCTGCCAAAAAAAGACCGTCAATATTCTTAGTCTCGAGACTCTCTTTTAGATCACGGGGATCAAAGTAGCTATACTCTATAGCGTAACCTGGTTGTGTAATTTCACATTTTTCTAGACCTTTTATTGTTTTCAAAAATTCTTTCTGAATTTCAAGAGGCAAGCTTGTAGATAAGCCGTTTGGGTATATTTCTAGGTTGTCAGACGTCTCTGGTTCAAGAAAAATTTGATGACTCTCTTTGTCAGAGAACCTATAAACTTTATCTTCGATAGAAGGACAGTATCTAGGCCCAACAGAATTTATTTTACCGTTAAAAAGAGGCGAGTGTTTTTTTGAGTCCAAAATAATGTCATGCGTGCTTACGTTAGTGTGTGTTATGAAGCATGGCAGCTTTAGAATTTTGTCAAATGGCTGTCCATAATGATCATGCAAGTATGAAAGCATAGGAATCGGATTGTCACTATCTTGCTGCTCTAAATTTTCAAAATCTATTGAGGACGTTTTAATGCGCGGAGGCGTTCCTGTTTTTAGCCTTTGAACATTAAAACCATTATCTCTAAAGTAATTTTCTAGCTCTATAGCTGATTTATCACCTGCTCTGCCAGCAGAAAAAGTTTTTTCACCCATGTGAATGATGCCATCAAGAAATGTCCCTGCGGTGATAATAATTGTCTTAGCTTTCAGGACTTCATCAGTATCTAAGATAACTCCATTAACTTTTTTTAGTTTAAAATCAATAGATTTTACAGTTGATTGAAGAACCGTGAGATTTTCATGATGCATTATTTCTTTTTGAATAGCTTTTTTATACTCATCCCTACAAGTTTGTATTCTAGTTGCTCTCACAGCTGCGCCTTTACTTGAATTTAAAACTCTTGATTGAAGAGACGCTTGATCAGCGGCTTTGCATATTAAGCCATCAAGAGCATCCACCTCTCGAGCTAAGTGTGATTTACCGATACCACCAACAGCAGGATTACAGCTCATCTGTCCTATGCCATCAAGTTTCATTGTTATTAGAAGAGTTTTTGTACCTAATCGTGCAGAAGCATGTGCTGCTTCACAACCAGCATGGCCACCACCAACAACTATTACGTCATAATTTTGCATTACTTACCTATACAGAAGCTTGTAAATATCTCAGTCAAAAGTTCCTCAGTTGGATTTTGCCCTAAAATCGATGAGATTGCCAGATGAGACAAACGCAGTTCCTCTGCTAGAAAATCTAATGCTTTTTCATTGGCAGCTTTGTCAGAGTCAATGAGATGTTTGTGGCCATTTTGTAAACACTCTATATGCCGACCTCTGGCTAAATAAATATTTTCTGATGAATTATCTGATTCGAATGCTGTTTTAATTATTTGTTCAACTAGATGCATGCCCTGTCCCGTTTTAACTGAAACATAAATCTCTTGTGGTTTAGTGGTCGTAATTTTAGGTTCTTTTTTTGTTATATCTATTTTATTAAAAACTAAAAAATAATCTTTAATATCATATTTTTCAATTAAGTTTTTATCTTCTTCAGTTAGGCCTTGGTCGTCATCTACTAGATACAGTACTCTGTCAGATTTGGCTATAGATAAGGCAGATCTCGCAATGCCCTCTTTTTCTACTTCATCGTTAGTCTCATGTATACCGGCGGTATCTATAATATTTACGATGCTTTCGTCTATATTTAGTTGATAGCAAATAGAGTCACGAGTAGTTCCTGTTTTGCTGGTGACAATAGATGCATCCTCCCGTAAAAGAGAGTTTATCAATGATGATTTACCAGAGTTCGGTTTGCCCACCACTGCATATGTGGGCCTGTTATTAAGCGCCAAACCTTTTTTAGATTTCTTTATTAAGCCTTCTATATCAGCTAGTATTTTCGAAAGGCTTTTCTTTATTTTGGTTATGCTTAATCCTGGTACATCATCATCTTCAGGGAAGTTGATGACAGATTCTACCTCAGCTCTAGTGGCTAGAATCTTGTCACATATCGTTTTGATTTCATCTGCAAACTTTCCGCTGAGTGAGTTATGTGCCGCTTTTACTGCACGACTATCTGATGCGCTTATTAGATCAGAGATTGCTTCGGCTTGGATTAAATCAACTTTATCATTATATAAAGCTCTTTCAGTAAACTCTCCTGGCTTAGCAAGTCTAACACCTATTTTATTGAGGAGACTCAATATAGAATTCATTATAACCTGGTTGCCGTGACAGATTATTTCTATCATATCTTCACCTGTATAAGAACTAGGTGTTTCATAAAAGATTGATATGCAATTATCTAGTAAAGTTTTGTCATCTAAGATGCTTACAAGTATTGCTTTTCTGTTTTGTAAATCTTTTGAAAATATCTGTTTTGTTAAATTTTTAAGATCATTCCCGCTTATTCTTATTATCCCTAGTGCAGAGCTACCTGGTGGAGTTGCAATTGCACAAATTGCTTGTGTTTTCATTTTCTAGCCAACAATTCTTTTATTAATCACATATTGCTGGGCTATAGATAATATATTGTTTGTGAGCCAGTACAAGACAAGTCCAGATGGGAAAGTAGCAAAAAGTGCTGTGAATATAAAAGGTAAGAATAAAAATATTTTTTGCTGGGTTGGGTCAGTTGGTGCCGGGTTGAGTTTCTGTTGAACATACATGGAAATGCCCATAGCAATAGGCAGTATAAACAATGGATCAGCAGATGATAAGTCTGATATCCAGCCCACAAAAGGCGCATGTCTTATCTCTATGCTTTCAACCAACACCCAATATAGAGCGATGAAAACTGGAATTTGGATAAGTATTGGGAGGCAACCCCCTAGTGGGTTCACCTTTTCTTCTTTATACATGCGCATTAGTGCTTCACTAAATTTTTTCTTATCTTCACTGTACCTCTCCTTGAGTGCTTGCATGCGAGGATTAAGTTTTTTCATTTGCGCCATAGACCGGTAACTAGTTTCCGACAATTTAAAGAAAACAGCCTTTATCAAGATTGTTAAAATTATTATAGAGATGCCCCAATTATTAAAGAGTATATTTATAGACTCTAATATCCAGAAAAGTGGTGCCGACAAGAACGTCAATACTCCATAATCAACTGTAAGATCGAGACCCTCTGTTAATGATGAAATTTCAGATTGTAATTTTGGTCCAACAAACATTAAAGAGGTATATGTTAAAGATTGACCAGGTGATATTTGAGAATAGTCAGTTGAGCTACCAATAGTAAATATGTTCTGATCATATCCTGTATATATTGTTTTTTTACTAGCTGTAGTCGGAAGCCATGCTGAGAAAAAATAATGTTCTATCATGCTTATCCAGCTATTTTGTGTTTTGACAGTTAAATCATTATCCTTAATGTCATCAAATGAAATTTTTGAAAATTTATTTTCCTCATCATAATATGCGCTGCCAGTGTATGTCGGGAGCATAATGCTCGCTGCATTATTGCCATCTCTTGATATGGTCTCATAGTTTCTAGCTTCAATAATTTTATCAGAGTTGTTTTTGATAGTGTTAGTTACGGTTACTTGATGCGTATCATTCAATAGTGTTATTTCTTTTATCAAATTAACCCCATTGATATTTGTAGACTCGAGGACAACGGAATTTTTTCCAGAAGCGCTTTTCTTGTTGTAAGTTGGGTATAAGTTAGTATCTAAAAGTTGAATGTTTGAGGTTGCTGAATATTTTTTATTTGGATAATCTAAAATAATAATCTGCTCATCAGAACCAAGATCAACAGAATAGTCTTTAAGCTCAGAATATAGTAATTCGCCAGTATTTATATCAAATTCTATAATAAGCTTATTGCTTTCTAATACATCTATGTTTTTTGATATTGGTGAGGGTGAGTCTGGGCTATTTGGCTTAATAGAATCAGTTTGCGGTGGCTGTTTAGAATCGCTTGAAATATTATTCTCGACATTATTAGTAGATGAAACTTGTGGTTGGTTATAGTCTCTGTCATAAGCGTCAAATATCAGTATCAATATAAATAAAAAGCCGCTATATAAAAATAATCTGTTCATTTAGATGGGTCCTTTTTAGGTAGAGGGTCGTAACCATGGCTACCGCCGGGCCTGCATCTTAAGATTCTTTTAATACTTAAGTAAGAGCCTCTAAAAAGCCCAAATGTTCTTAAAGCCTCTATGGTATATTCTGAACATGTTGGCAGATGTCTGCAGGACGAAGGCATAAGAGGCGATATGATGGCCTGGTAAAGCTTAACTACTCCTATAAACGTCAGCGTAATTGGTCTAATAAAGATTTCCATTCAGGCAATAGAATATCATTAATATCTTTTTTTTCAGCTTGAATTTTACTAGATATGCTTAAAAGAACTGCATATGGATTATTAATAAACGAATGTTCCCGGAATGTTTCTCTAAGCTTTCTTCTTAGGGAGTTTCTAGAAACAGCCAATGGTAGAGCTTTTTTGGATATCCTAATGCCTAACATTTGCCTAGCGTGTGGATGATAATATAGTTTCATGTAAGCACCAGAAATATTTGGACTGCCATTGAAAAAAGAAATGGTGTTTTTTGATATAGTAATTAGGTCTTTTTTAAAGGTAAACAAATTATGGACAAAGAACAGCTCTGCCTTTCGCTCGTCTAGAACTCAGTACGGCACGACCTGCAGCAGTTTTCATGCGTGCTCTAAAACCATGAGTTCTTTTGCGCTTTATGTTGCTTGGTTGAAATGTGCGTTTCATAGAAGTGTATACTGATTCCATATTATCTTTATGTCAATATATTAATTTAGTTTTTTTCATGAGATATTGAATGTCCGACTATGATCAACAACAATAATATTTGGCAAAAATGCTTAGAAGAGCTATCGTCTACTTTGACCGAGAAAGATATGCGTGTCTGGATTAAGCCACTAAAGGTTGAACATGATACTAATGAAATAAAACTATATGCCCCTAATAAATTTGTGAAAGAAGAGGTTGAAAAAAACTTCTTTAATAAAATACTTTCAACGCTTGGGAAAATGAACGCTGATATTCTAGTTACTCTAAATATAGGTGCTAATATTAGGAGCAGGGAAGTCGCAAGGGATTTACCTATTGGTTTTAAAACTAATCTGAATAAAGAAATGACGTTTGAAACCTTTGTTGAGGGTAAGTCAAACCAGTTAGCTAAAGCAGCATGTCTGTCTGTAATAAAGGAGCCGGGGGTTTTAAACCCTCTGTACATATATGGCGGTGTTGGTCTCGGGAAGACTCACTTGCTTCATTCGATCGGCAATCAGCTAAGCAGTGAGAACAAGAAGGTTGTTTACTTGCACTCTGAAAAGTTTGTACAGAATATGGTTACAGCACTAAGAAACAACCAGATGGAAGAATTTAAAAAGTTCTATAGAAACCTAGATGTCCTGCTGCTAGATGATATGCAGTTCTTTGCAGGTAAAGAACGGTCTCAGGAAGAGTTTTTCCATACATTCAATGCTTTGTTTGAAAATAAAAAACAGGTTGTTCTAACGTGTGACAAATACCCAAAGGAGGTTAGTGGCTTTGAGGACAGAATTAAGTCTAGATTAGTCTGGGGTATGAATGTGTCAATTGATCCGCCAGATCTTGAAACAAGAGTAGCAATATTACAAACAAAAGCTGAAATGTTAGACATGCCTATCACTACAGATGTTGCGTTTTTTATAGCAAAGAACATAAATTCAAATGTTAGAGAGCTAGAGGGAAACTTACGGAGAGTTATAGCTACATCGAGATTTAAAAAATGTACTATCTCCCTAGAATTCACTAAAGAAACTCTGGCAGATCTACTTTCATTAAATCAAAGAATGATAACAATTGAACAGATACAGAAGGTCACAGCTTCATACTACAAGACAAGAGTAAGCGATATATTGTCATCAAAGAGAGACAAAAAAAATACACTACCAAGACATGTAGCAATGACACTGTGTAAGGAGCTTACGAATAACAGTCTGCCTACAATAGGAGATATGTTTGGTGGACGAGACCACACCACTGTCCTTCATGCAAACAAAAAGATTATAAAATTGAAGAAAGAAGACTCTCAACTAGCACAAGATATGAATAATATTATACATATACTAAATAATGGGTAGAAACTGTTAATAACTTTACATCATAAAGTTTTCCACAATATATACAGGTCTCATCAGGTGCTAAATCATATATCAATAACAAGAATATACGTAAAAGACAGCCTAAAAATAATGAAAAAGAAGATGTAAAAATAACATATAATATATATATGAATATTACTTTTAATACTCACGATTTAATTAATAAAATTAAAAATATAGCCCCGACTGCTGAAGCTAAGCAAACTCTAGCAATACTTGGTAACATGAAAGTTGAGATTAATGCTGGCAAAGCAGTATTTACAGCATCAGACCTTGAGATAGAAGTGTCTACATCAATGGTGTGTACATCAGATAAGGACGGAAGCTTTACAATACCCGCCAAGAAGATGCTCGAGATCTGTAACGCACTATCAGCACATAACGAGATTAAAATATCTGTTACTGATACAAAAGCTGATCTTACAGCAGGCAAAAGCAAAGTCTCACTTCAGATAATACCAGCAGCAGATTATCCAAAAATGGATAGAAACGAAACTAGTGATGCGATAAGCATAGGTAATGATGAACTTTCGAATATTATTAATAAAACTTCATTTGCCATGGCGTACCAAGATGCCAGACATTTTCTTAATGGACTACATGTTTGCAATGATGAAGGGAAGTTAATTTCTGTATGCACAGATGGACATAGACTTGCAAAATATACATCTACAGTCACGTGTAGTGAAGACTTATCTATTATAATTCCAAGAAAGTGTGTTATGGAAATTAACAGGATTTTAGGAGCAAATAGCGACAATAGAGAGATAATAACAGAACTTTATATTAATAATAACTCTATTACTCTTATTATTGATGACTATATACTGATATCAAAACTTATAGAAGGTAACTATCCTAATTTTAACAAAGTAATACCAGAATCAACAAAGTCTACGTTAATGATAGACAGATCGACACTAAAAAACTCATTAAATATTATTTCTAAAGTAGTCAACCAAGAATATAAAGGTGTTAAGTTAACACCTTCAAAGGACACGCTCCACCTAATATCAAGCAACACTGAGAGTGAAATAGGAGAAGATCAGATAGACGCTAGTTATGATGGCGATGAATTATCAATAGGCTTTAATATCTCTTATATTCAAGATGTTATTGACATTCTAGCCAGTGATAATATTCACATTTGCATAAATGATCAGAACTCAGGATGTGTTTTGCTGGGTGATTCTGAACCAGCATCTATCTTTGTGATCATGCCTATGCGTGTATAATAGTGCGCATATCGTCTCTTTCTGTTCAAGATTTTAGGTCTACATCATTAATAAATCTAAAATTTTCAAAAAACATATCAGTTCTTTATGGTCATAACAATGTTGGTAAGACAACGATCCTTGAAGCTATATACTTCTGCTCTAATTTAAAATCATTTAAACAATTGCCTAACAAAGAACTTATTAAAAATTCATCACCATTTTTTAAAATATCCCTTAAATGTATTAAAAATTCTTTAAATTCGTCTATATATATTGAAAAGTCACTAAAATCATCTAAATGTCTTTATAATGATAAAAAAATTACCAAAAAGACTCTTGCTAACATGTTTCCTTGTTATGCTCTTGTCTTTGGATTCAACAATCTGTTGTTGAACGATTCAACATATAGGAGAGATTTTATTGATTCCGGTATGTTTCACGTGGAACCTAAATCTCATGCTTCTTTTGCCTCTTTCAACCAAACCTTAAAACAAAGGAATTATTTACTTAAAACTAAAAACTACAAAGACATTGATTTTTGGAATAATGAGCTTGTTAAAAATAATACCGACCTCTTCCATCATAGGAGCTCTTATTATTCAAAATTATCAGAGGAGTTCAAAAAGATTATTATAGAGCTAAAAGATGCTCTTCCAGACATATATGGAGAAATAGAATCTTTGGATATGTCCTATTATAAAGGCTGGGATAATGAAGACTATGTCATAGATCTTGAGAACACCTTTGAAAAAGACAAAAGCGTAGGGTATACAACAGTTGGCACACACAGGAGTGATATCTTAATATCATCAAATAATAAGCTCGTTAAAGAATCAGGCTCAATGTCAACTCTCGTACTCTCTTGCTTACTGATATTCTTAGCTAAGAGCAGCGTGTTCCACGTGAAACATGGCTTCAAACCAGTGTTGTTAATAGATGATCTATTCTTCGGAATAGATAATAAAAACCTTAATACTGTGATAAAATTACTTATCTATTCCAAGGGCAATATTGTGGTAACAGCCCCCAATATATACAAAGAAATTTTAGAAAAAGCTAGCTCGATGAATGATGAAATAGAGCTAATTAATTTAGGAGATTTTTAGTGGCGAAAAGCACATATACATCAGAGAGCATAAAGGTGCTCAAAGGTCTAGAAGCTGTTCAAAAAAGACCTGGCATGTACATTGGCGACACAGATGACGGAAGCGGCCTGCATCAAATGATCTATGAGGTTGTAGATAATGCAATCGATGAAGCACTAGCCGGTCATTGTTCAAATATTGATGTTGTGTTAAATGAAGATTTGTCTGTAACTGTAATTGATGATGGAAGAGGTATACCTGTAGATATACACAAAGATGAAAATAAGTCTGCAGCTGAGGTAATAATGACTACATTACATGCAGGCGGAAAGTTTGATGACAATTCTTATAAAGTTTCAGGAGGACTCCATGGTGTTGGAGTGTCAGTAGTGAATGCGCTATCAGAAAAGCTGTCACTAGAGATACATAAAGAAGGTTTTGTATATGAACAAGA
>ERZ802831.522-NODE-522-length-19820-cov-16.9563_pt1 | contig 19820 bp, 17 predicted proteins | sample MGYA00345655_ERZ802831 | MGnify/ENA primary metagenome ERZ802831 (study PRJEB30503, sample SAMEA104212376) | marine metagenome | biome: Westerlies Biome; feature: [SRF] surface water layer (ENVO:00010504) within the epipelagic zone...; material: water...
GGAGCTGCAAACAGCCGAGCAACAACAAACCCCCGAACCGGTGATGTCGGCTTATCCGTCTTCATCCATGCCTCTACCTCAAAGCTCATCTGATGATTCCTGAACTCGGTAATTTTGCCCTGACATTGGCTGGTGTCCTGGCGCTTGGCGCCGCCGGCGTCGGGTTGGTTGCGCCACGCGACGAGGTCATGCAGCGAGCTGCCATGAGCATGGTGTTGGGGCAGTGGGCATTCAGTTTTTTGGCGTTTGCTGCTTTGACCTATGCCTTTGTGCTGGACGACTTCAGTGTGGCTTACGTGGCGAACCACTCCAATTCGTTGCTGCCTTGGGTCTACAAGGTGAGCGCGGTCTGGGGCGGACACGAGGGGTCATTCCTGCTCTGGATACTGATCATGGGCACCTGGATGCTGGCGTTTTGCCTGCGCTCCGGTCAGTACCCGCAACATTTCACCACTCGGACCATCGGTGTGTTATCGCTGCTGAACCTAGGCTTCATTTGCTTTGCGCTTTTCACCAGCAACCCGTTTCTGCGATTGATTCCGTTGACCCCAGCAGATGGCGCAGACTTAAATCCCTTGCTGCAGGACTTTGGCCTGATTGTGCACCCGCCGCTGCTCTATGCAGGTTATGTGGGGCTCGCCATACCCTTTGCCTTGGCTGTGGCTGCCCTGCTTGAGGGTCGAGTGGATGCTACTTGGGCGCGTTGGACCCGCACGTGGACCAACATGGCCTGGGCCTTTTTAACCTGCGGTATCACGTTGGGCAGTTGGTGGGCTTATTACGAACTAGGTTGGGGTGGCTGGTGGTTTTGGGATCCCGTAGAAAACGCTTCCTTTATGCCCTGGCTGGCGGCGACAGCATTGGTGCATTCTCTATCGGTGACCGAGAATCGGGGCACGTTTAAGAGCTGGACATTACTGCTGGCCATTACCGCCTTTTCGTTTTCATTGCTGGGCGCCTTCATCGTCCGCTCGGGCGTGCTGACTTCGGTGCATTCCTTTGCCGTAGACCCCGAGCGCGGTATGTACATACTGATTTTCCTCGCGCTGGTGGTGGGTGGTTCTTTGACTTTGTACGCGCTTCGGGCGACGCAAACTCAGGTGAAAGTCAGCTACGGCGTTCTCAGTCGCGAATTCTTTATGTTGATCAATAACGTCATCATGGTGGTTTCGCTGGCAGTGGTACTTTGGGGAACCCTTGCGCCGATTGGTTATGAAGCGATCAGCGGCGGCCGCATCTCCATCGGCACACCATTTTTCAACGCATTCTTCGTGCCCCTCGGTCTTTTGCTCTTGTGTGCACTGGCCTTTCTGCCAGTGCTTAACTGGAAGCGCACAAAGACCGAGGTGCTCAGGAGCGTTTATCAGGCCATGGCCATTGCGGGCGTGTTAGGGGTAATGGTTTGGTTCGCGTTGGATCCAGCGACCATCGTCGTCGCCACCGCCGTGGCACTGGCTCTGTGGGTAGTGATCACCCACATAAGGCAATTGGTGTTTCGTGCCCTACGAGGCAGCCTGCCAGCGGCCTTTATCGGCATGACGCTGGCCCATTTAGGCTTTGCCATGGGTACGGTGGGTATCGCCGTTACCGCTACCCAATCAGTTGAGTCCGATGTGCGCATGACGCCGCAGAGCCAAGTGACGCTTGCGGGTCAGCAGGTGACCTTTACCGGTGTAACCAACGTACAGGGACCAAATTATGAGGCCCAACAGGGGATATTCATTCTGACTGATCGAGACGGCAGAAACGCCTTCGAGCTGCGGCCAGAAAAGCGGCGCTACTTGGCTGGTGGCAACGTTATGACTGAGGCCGGCATTAAGCCGGGCTTTTTCGCTGATACCTATATTTCTCTCGGCGAACCCCTTGACGGTGGTGCATGGGCAGTGCGACTACACTACAAACCGCTGGTGCGCTGGGTGTGGATTGGCGCCTTGCTGATGGCGGTAGGTGGGGTTATTGCCGTGTTCGACAAACGATATGCGCGACAGCGACGTCGCGTCGCGGCTGCACAAGGATCGGCGGCTACGGCATGAGTCGCGCCAGTCTGTATATCCCGCTCGGGGTTTTCATGCTGATCTTGGGGCTAGGTTACGTTGGCTTTGACTTGGGCGCGCGCAACGAGCTGCCTTCGGCGCTGATCGATAAGCCATTTCCAGAATTTCAGGCGCGGCTATTAAATGAGCCGGAGCGAACCCTGAGCCGCGAAAATCTTTTAGGCAGACCGACCCTGGTCAATGTCTGGGCTACTTGGTGCCCTACCTGTTTGAGTGAACACGAGCAGTTGATGCAAATCGCTGCCTCCACCGACGTCGTCATCGTCGGGGTGAATTACAAAGATCGGCCTGACAAAGCCAAGCAATGGCTGGCGCAATATGGCAATCCTTACGACTGGGTGTTGGACGACCGGGATGGTCTGCTCGGCATCGAGATGGGGGTCTATGGGGCACCGGAAACCTTTTTGCTCAATGCCCAGGGGGATGTCGTATACAAACGTGTAGGGGACATAAACCCGCGCATTTGGCGCGATGAGCTGGCCCCACGTTTTCGCCAGTTGGGTATCGCCATGACTGTGGACAACACAGATACAGGCGCTGACTAGTGGGGGCGGCGTGGGCATTGCAATTTGGATGCACCCCTCGTGCATGTCGGCGGATCGCTGTGCTGCTGCTTATCTGCCTACTGCCCACTGGCGCGGCAGTAGCAGCATCGCAGATTGATACCTTTGCTTTTGCTGATGAGATGCAAGAGCGACGATATCGCGCGCTCATTGAAGAATTTCGCTGTCCTAAGTGTTTGAACACCAATCTTGCTGGCAGCGATGCGCCTATCGCTCAGGATTTGCGCAAAGTGGTATATCGTTTGGTGGTGACCGAAGGCAAGCGTGATCAGGAAGTGCGGGACTACCTACAGGCAAGGTATGGTGATTTCGTCCTCTACGATCCTCCCTTTAATGCCCAAACTTGGTATATCTGGTTAGTGCCCATCGGCCTGGGCTTGCTGGCTGTGATTGTGCTTTTGCGATTGCTGCGCGGCGCCCGGGGAGAGGCGACTGCGCTCGATGCGCAGCAACAGGCGCGTCTGCAGGAAATTGTTGGTGAAACTCGGTCATCAGAAGCCTCACTGAGTCAGTCAGCTGATCGCACATGATGGTCTTCGCCTTTTTCCTCTTGGCGCTACTCGCGCTGATGTTTGTTGTAGCGCCGGCGCTATTGCGCTCGTTTCGCGGCACTGGCATCAGGCATTCGGAGCAGGCACAAGCGAGCAGTCGTGCATGGTATGAAGAGCGGCTGCAGGCGGTTGAACAAGACGTTTTAGACGAGGAAGACAAAACACAGCTCGCCGAAGAATTAGCAGCAGTGTTGCTCGCTGAGTATCCACAGGTTAATGACAACACAGCTGACGCGAACGAAGCAGCGAGTGAAATATCAAGCGGTGAATCGACACACCACCATCTGCCTTCCACACTCCGCAAACCCGCAAATATCCTGCTTGTTAGCGGCGCGCTTTTGGTTGCACTAGCCCTAGGTGTTTATACCCAGCTCGGCAGCTATGGCGCATCGAAGATCCAGGGTGCGCAGGTGGTATTGGCACTCTCTCCTGAGAATGACTCTGCAGAGCTACAAAGCTGGCAAATAGTATTAAACGCTTGGCTAGCAGATCAGCCTGACGATGCGCCTAGCTGGTACTTACTGGGCCATGCGCATTTGAAGCTGGGAGAGTTTAGTCAGGCGGAACGCGCGTTTGGCCAGGCTCATGTTTTTGCTGAGTCCGACGTGCTGGTGAAACTGTACTGGTTACAGTCTCGTTATCTGAGCCAGCAGGGCGCGCTTGATGCGCTGAGCAAACAGTTAGCCGAAGAAATACTGGCGGTAAATCCCAACAATCAACAGGTACTTGAGATGCTCGCCGTGGCCGCCATCGCAGAGGGAGATGCGGCAGCGGCGATTACCATGCTCAATCGCACGCTGAATACCGTGGCGCAGCCAGATCGTGTGCGTGCGACGGTAGACGCCATTGAAGCCCTGCGTACCAGCAATGTTTTGCTCACGAATGCACATGCTTTACAGGTAGCGGTCAATGTTGCGGATGGCGTGAAGGCAAATCCCCATGACACGGTCTTCGTGGTGGCGAGACCTGTGGGAGGCGGAATGCCCTACGCCGTGGTGCGCCGGCCCAGCTGGTTGCTGCCTTTTTCGGTGACCTTGGATGATCTGGTAAGCATGAGTCCCGCTCGACCAATCTCTCAGGCTGATACCGTTGAGGTGCTGGTTCGCCTCAGCGCCACGGGTACTGCTGAAGCGAATCCCAACGACTGGCGCTGGCTGTCGGAGCCAATCGCGTTAGCAAGTGCGAGCGACGAGGCAAGCTCGTCATCACCGCGAAACCTGAATGCGGTGCTGTCGCCGCCGGATTAAGGCGCTTATCGAAGGTAATGCCGTCACAAAAATGTGACGTGAGACAGTGCGATGAATTAAGCTATCGCACTGAGAGGAAGGATGCGTCGGACTGCATGAGACTGAAACAAATCAAGCTTGCTGGCTTTAAGTCTTTTGTCGATGCAACGACGGTGACCTTGCCGGGAAATCGCTGCGCAGTCGTAGGGCCTAACGGCTGTGGCAAATCCAACATCATTGATGCCGTGCGGTGGGTTATGGGCGAAAGCTCAGCAAAACAGTTGCGCGGTGAGAACATTACTGACGTTATTTTTAACGGCTCCGGCACCCGCAAGCCCAATAATGCAGCGAGCATCGATCTAATCTTTGACAATAGTGATGGCCGCATTGGCGGTGAGTATGCGGCCTATGCCGACATCGCAATTCGCCGAGAAGTCAGTCGCGACGGGCAATCCAACTACCTTCTGAACGGGACGCGCTGCCGCCGCCGTGACATTCAAGACATCTTTCTTGGCACCGGATTTGGTCCGCGCAGCTACTCCATCATTGAGCAAGGCATGATCTCCCAGCTGGTGGAAGCCAAACCCGAAGAGCTTCGCGTGTACCTCGAAGAAGCGGCGGGTATCTCCAAATACAAAGAAAGACGCCGCGAAACCCAGAACCGGATAAAACATACCCGAGAAAATCTTGAGCGGATCAACGACATTCGCGAAGAATTAGGGCGCCAGCTGGATCGTCTGCAGCGTCAAGCGCAAGCCGCGGAACGCTATCGCACCTTGAAGACAGAGGAATCTCTGCTGAACGCCCAGCTCTACGCGCTGCGTTATCAGTCGCTGAAATCTGGGTTAGGCCAGCGTGAGCAAAAAATCTCGACGCTAGAGATTGAGCTGGAGAGAGTCATTGCCGAGCAGCGTCAAATTGAGGCGGAGATCGAAAACCGGCGCAAGCAGTTCTCCGAGCAAACAGATCAAGTTAATCGGGTTCAAGAGCGGTTCTATCAACTTGGCGCGGACATCACGAGAACTGAAGAAGGTCTGCAGTTCAACCAGCAGCGCATTACTCAACTCAACGATGAACTGATTCAAACTCAACAGCGCAGCGAAGAAGCCGGCCTGCAGGTTGAGAACGATGACCAACAGATTCAGTCGATGCGGGCGCAAGTCACTGAGCTTCAGCCGCGGGCCGCGGCCTTGGCCGCAGCAGATGCATCGGTGCAAAGTGCATTGGCAGAGGCGGAGAAGCAGAGCAAGGATTGGCAGCTGCGATGGGACGAGTTCAATCAAGCCTTTGCAGGCAACGAGCAAGAAGCGCAGGTTCAGACGTCAAAAATCGAGTACTTAGAGCAGCTGATCACGCGGCTGCAAAGCCGCTCCGAGGAACTTGCCAGACTGGCTCTGGAGCAGCCGAAAGAGGAAGGGCAGCTGGTTGAGCAAATGGCGCTGGAGATCGATGGCTTGGAAACCCAGAGCCGGTCGCTCGTCGAACTTATGGCGGAATGTCGCGACGCGCTAGCCGTGGCCAAAACCACCGCGCAAGGTCTTGAAGAAACTGTGGAGCAGGCACGCGGGCAGGTGCAGGAGCTGCGTCAGCAGGCAGCGAATCTGCAGGCGCTGCAGGACGCAGCCCTCAGTCTCAACGTGCCCGAAGCGGAAAGCTGGATCAGCGATAATTCCCTAAATGCTGCCCGACGACTGGGCGAAAATTTATCCGTGGTTCCCGGCTGGGAGAATGCGGTGGAATCGGTTATGGGCCGCTTCATGCAAGCGTTACAGGTTGATGATTTAACGGTCTTCGCCAGCACCCTGTCTCAGCTTTCCGATGGCGACCTCGCGCTGGTTGAACTCAGCGCCGAGCAAGCCGCTTACCCGCGCAACGATGCCCTGCAGTTACCCACGCTGCGCTCATTGCTGAGAGCGGATGCGTTGGCGGGTAGTTCCTTATTGCATGGCGTTTACGCGGCAGAGTCTGCGGATGTAGCACTGGGCAAGCGCCATGTGCTGAAAGCAGGTGAGAGCATTATTACCCGAGAAGGGTTTTGGGTAGGCCCTGATTGGATCCGCGTTTTGCACGATGAAGATCAGTCCCAAGGGATTATTGAGCGTGGACAGGCCATCGAAGCCATTACGCTGCAAATCGAAGACGCAGATACCCATCTTGGCGAGGCGTTGAGTCAACTGCACAGTGCACGTGCTCAGGCAGAGACACTGGAGGCTCGACGTGAAGAGCTACAGGCCCAGACCAATCGGCTCAATCAAAATCTCAGCGACCGTCGAACCGATCATAGCGTCACTCAGGTCAAGCTTGAGGAAGCCGCGGTACGGCAACAGCAAATCCGCAAAGAGGCAGTGGAGTTGCAGGAGCAAATTGCGCAGGAAAATACCCGCCGAGAGCAGGCGCGTGCTGCCTTGGCGGATGCCGAAAGTATTCGAGCTGAGCATAATCTGGTGAAAGGCGCTCTTAGCGAAGAGCGCGACAAGCTGGCTGAATCACTCCAGCAAAGTCGTGAGGCAGCCAGACAGAGTCGTGAGGAATTCCACGCCGTTAACGTGCAGTTGGAGTCGGTACAGAGCCAGCTCAAGGTGAGCGTGTCTGCCCGCGAGCGAATGCTGACTCAGCAGTCCCAGCTGGCTGCCCAGCTGCAAAATATGCAACAAGGTATTGCCGACAGTCAGCGGCCCATACCCGAAATGCAGGCTCGACTGAAACAACAGTTGGCCGATCGTCTCGGGGTCGAGCAAGAGCTCAAAGCATCGAGAGAAGCTCTCGCAACGGTGGAGGCAGAGATTCGCAGTCACGAAAGTCGTCGCAGCGAGGCGACCGAGCGGGCAGCCACTGTGCGCGAGGCCTTGGAAGCCGAGCGTGTGCAGCGCCAAGGTATGGCAGTGCAGGAGTCCAATTTGCTCGAGCAGCTGGCGACGACAGGCCACGAACTTGAAGCCGTGCAGCGAGATATGCCGGAAGAGGCGTCAGAAAGCGCCTGGGTCGAAGAGATTGAGCGCATGGCGCGGCGTATTCAGCGGCTGGGTGCGATCAATCTTGCCGCTATTGAAGAATTTGATGCCGAATCAGAACGTAAGGCCTACCTCGACGCACAAGCGGAAGATCTTGAACAAGCTTTGGCAACCTTGCTTGAGGTGATGCACAAAATCGATGCAGAAACCCGGGTGCGCTTCAAAGAAACATTCGACGCTGTGAATGCCAAATTGAAAGAGCTGTTTCCCAAAGTGTTCGGTGGTGGCAGCGCGTCCTTAGAGCTGACCGGAGACGACATGCTCGATACCGGTGTGTCCTTGATGGCGAGACCCCCAGGCAAGAAGAACGCATCGATCCATCTGCTGTCTGGTGGTGAAAAAGCGATGACGGCAGTGGCGCTGATTTTTGCCATATTCCATCTCAACCCTAGTCCGGTATGTTTGCTTGACGAGGTCGATGCGCCCTTGGACGATATGAACGTCGCTCGCTTTGCCACGTTAATTCGGGAGATGTCAGAATCTGTGCAGTTTTTGGTGATCACTCACAACAAAATTACGATGGAAATGGCCGACTTTTTGATGGGTGTTACCATGCAGGAGGCGGGTGTTTCGCGACTGGTATCGGTGGATGTAGACGCGGCGGCGGCGCTCGCGATCGCTTGATTCAGTACACCGAGTGGAAAACGCATTGCGGGGTGTGTTTTGGATATTAAAGATCTGATCATTATCGCTGGCAGCATCTTTTTCGTACTGATTGTTGCCCATGGCCTATGGGTCGCAAGGCGACAAAAACTCAATGAAATTCGTATGGACATCGACGTTACCGAAAGTGCGCCGAGCAGCGCCGCGGATGAATTCAATCCAGAATTCCCGAACGGTGGCGCCAGGGTCATCAGTGAAGCCCTAGAATCTGAAGAGACTCGCTCTGATCGTCGTTATGAAACCAGCGACGCTGAGGATCGGGCGAGTTCAAGAGTGCCGCCCGAGCATGGTTCGCCAGACCGCGCAGCTAAGGGCGCAAAGGAACCCGTCGTCGACCAACCTTCTACTCAGGAGGCGCAGGCTACAGCACCGCCGATGGATGATTTATTCGGCGACCCCCTCGTTACGCCTGGGCGTGACAGATCGGGTGGCCCCTCGACCCGCACCACCAAAGCTGAAGAAAATTCCACGGCGGTAGCCGATGAGACGAGGAATACAAGGAGTGCCAGACGCAGCGATCCACAATTGGAAGAGCTGCTCATTCTCGGCGTGATGGCGAAGCCTGAGGCGCCTTTTCGCGGCGAGGCGTTGGTTGCCGCGTTGCGGGGGCAGGGGCTCAAGTACGGTGATATGGGGATTTTCCATCGCTTAAGCGTTGGCAATGATGCGGGGAAAGATGGCAACGAGGAGCGGCTGTTCAGTGTCGCGAATGCGCTGGAGCCTGGCACCTTTGATCTTTCGGATCTCGAAGGACTGCAGTCGCCGGGTTTGACATTCTTCATGCAATTGCCTGTTCCTGGCGACGCGCTGGAAACACTCGACGACATGGTCTTATCCGCTCGCACGGTCGCTGCTGCCTTGGGCGGGGATGTCAAAGACGACGCCATGAGCGCACTTACCGGCCAGACCATAGAGCATATGAAGCAGCGAATCGCTGACTATGCCCTGAAACAACTCACTGCGACCAGTGACGGTTAATGAGTCGGGACGCGCCCTCGCAAGTCGAAGTCGAACGCGTCGCAGAGCTGCGGGAGCAGGTGGCCTACCACTTACATCGCTACCATGTGCTGGACGCGCCAGAAATTGCCGATGCGGAATTTGATGCCCTTTTCGATGAATTAGCCGCCTTGGAGCAGGCGCACCCAACCCTGCAAACAGATACCTCACCGACTCAGCGCGTTGGCGCACCGCCCCTGAGTCAGTTTGAGAAGGTACGGCACTCCCGACCAATGCTATCGCTGGACAAAGCTACCACCCGGGAAGAACTTGATCAGTGGATGCAACGGTGTCGCAATCGCCTAGGCGACGGCGAGATCACCTTCACTTGCGAGCCCAAGATCGACGGCGTGGCCGTGGCGCTAATCTACGAGCATGGCGAACTGACCTTGGCTGCAACCCGCGGGGACGGCAACGAAGGGGAAAATATTTTGGCAAATGTGCGCACCATTGGCGCCATTCCGCTCACTTTGCAAAACGGTGGGCCTGCATCTGCTGCCGTACCGGCAAAGATCGAGGTCCGAGGCGAGATTTATATTCCCCTCGCACATTTTACAACCTTCAATGCCCAAGCTCTGGCGAAGGGCGATAAGCCCATGGTCAACCCACGCAATGGCGCAGCGGGCAGTTTGCGTCAGCTGGACAGTAAGGTTACCGCCAGTCGTCCGCTGACAATGTACTGCTACAGTCTGGGTGGAACCCAGGGTGAGTGGCAGCCTGTGACCCAAGACGAAGTGCTCAGTACATTTGCCACGTGGGGTTTGCGGACGAATCCTGCGCTAGAGGTTGTGGGCGATTTAGATGCCTGTTTGCGCTACATCGATAAACTGGAAGCCAGACGAGATGCCCTTGGCTACGAAATCGACGGCGTGGTGATCAAGGTAAACGATCTAGCGCAGCAACAACGTTTGGGGTCTGTCACGCGCAAGCCGCGCTGGGCAATCGCCTACAAGTTCGCAGCACAAGAAGCCACCTCGGTTGTCGAGGACGTCGACTTTCAGGTAGGTCGAACCGGGGCGATAACACCCGTTGCGCGGTTGCAGCCCACCTTTGTCGGCGGCGTTACGGTCACCAACGCAACCCTGCACAATATGGATGAGATCGCGCGCTTGGATTTGCATGTCGGCGACCGTGTCATGATTCGCCGAGCTGGCGATGTCATTCCACAAATCGCCACGGTCATTCTCAGTCAGCGTCCTGCTGATGCTCGTGCTATCGAGCTTCCCCAAGGCTGCCCATCCTGCGGCAGTGCGATATTGCGGCAGGGCGATGAGGTGGTGGTACGCTGCAGCGCAACGCGAGATTACTGTCCTGCGCAGCGTAAGGAAGGCCTCAAGCACTTTGTGTCTCGTCTTGCGCTGGATGTGGATGGACTGGGCGATAAGCTGATCGACCAGTTAGTCGATCAAGGCTTGGTTGCCAACGCCGCAGATCTGTTCACCTTGACTCATGAACAGCTGGTTGCCCTCGAACGTATGGGTGCGAAGTCTGCGGACAATTTGCTTGCCGCCTTGGACACCGCTAAACGCACAACCTTGCCGCGCTTTATTTATGCGCTGGGTATCCGTGAAGTGGGCGAGGCCACGGCGGCATCGCTGGCAATACACTTTGGTGACATCGAAGCGCTGTGTAATGCAGACATCGACGCGCTGGAAGCCGTGCCGGATGTTGGCCCGATAGTCGGACAGTCTATTACAGAATTTTTCGCTCAGCCGGAGCAGCTAAAGTTAGTTACCGCGCTGCAACAGGCCGGGGTGCAGTGGCCCAACATCAGCGTTGTACCCGCGGCTGAACTACCGTTGACCGGACAAACTTGGGTGCTTACAGGCACCTTGGAGGCACTGTCTCGCACGGTGGCCAAACAGCGGCTGACAGCGCTTGGTGCCAAGGTAGCGGGCTCAGTATCTGCTAAAACCACCGTCGTTGTTGCCGGTCCCGGGGCAGGCAGCAAGTTAGAAAAAGCCCAGTCTTTGGGAATAGATGTGCGCAGCGAAGCAGATCTCATGGCCTTGTTATCCCAGTATGCAGACCGAGAAGAAACATGAAGAAAGTTTGGATGTTGGCATTAAGTCTTTTGATTGTTGCTGGATGCGCTTCTGGCCCGCCGGCAGATCCCAACAATATTTGCCGTATCTTGGCGGATGAAAGAGGCTGGAAAAAAGATGCGCGCAAAGCCCAAAAACGCTGGGGCCTACCACCTCATGTGGGATTTGCCTTCGTGCATCGTGAATCAACATTTCGCGCAAGGGCGAAGCCCGAGCGCAAAAAACTTCTCGGCATCGTGCCCACGGTAAGGCCTTCCTCAGCGTTCGGATACGCGCAGGCGACAGACGAAGCTTGGTCGGACTACAAGAAAGCCACAGGCAGAACCTTCGTGCGACGCAACGACATGGGCGATGCGCTGGATTTCATCGGTTGGTACAACCACACCAGTAATAAGCGTCTGGGTTTATCTAAGAGCGATGCCTATAGCTTGTACCTAGCCTACTACAGCGGCCATGGAGGTTATGCGCGTGGCACGTGGAAACGCTCGTCTGCGATAAAGGGATATGCAAAGAAGGCGGCCCGGCAGGCGGCCATTTACAAACGCCAGCTCAGACGCTGCAAGATTTAGAGCTGGAAGAGCTTCTTGGGTTTTTGCGGTAGTTCGTCCGCTCGGCGGATGAGCTTGGTCAGCCAATCGATATACGGCTTGGCTTGGCGCAACAGCTTGGCAACGCTGGTGTCGTTTTCATCGCTGCGAAAAGCGCGGCGGAAGATCGGCGCGTAATACAGTGGCTTGCCAAAGAAGACCGCATGGCTAGAGAAGTGGTTTCTCAATTCATTGAACTCTTCGCGGCTGTCGACCATGTTCGGTAACAGCACGACCGGCGGTGGCGGGCCATCTATATTGCTTTTTTGCCGGCTGAATAACGTCTTTAGTTCGTTGAGGTAGTGCAGGGTCGCAAACACATCCGCATCGCCTACCGAGGTGGGAACAAAGATGGCGTCGCAGTGGCTGAGAAAGGTGCTGCGCGAAGGTTCATTGCCGGCAGGGCTATCAAAAATGATGTACTTCTGATTATTGCTGTAGGGGAAGTCCGATCCCATGTGGTTGATCAGATTGCCGTTGTTCGGCGAACCTGAATTGAGGAAGAAATCTTCGTTTTCTAGCACGCTGAAGCGAGAATTTTCAAAGCGACGCAGCGAGTCGCTGCTGGTTTTTTGCACATCCAGATCAATCAACTCCACCCTAGAATTTGGGTGCAGGGTAGCGATGCCCAAGCTCGCCATCAGCGCCAAGGTGCTCTTGCCAACCCCACCCTTGGAGTTGGCAAAAACGACCGAGCGCGGTTTTGCCAGCGTTGGCTGATCAGCGAACTGCGAACTTTCAGAGTTCAAGGTTGGTGCCCAGAAATTGCAGTGAGATTACTGCTCAGCGCCACCAATCACAGGCTCATCGCCTTCTTCGGCAACGGCAGCGGTGAATGCTTCCAGCCGATCTGATACCACTGGCGCTGAACCGAAGTTGCCTTCCCAATCAGTGGAGATCTCGCCGATAAGCTTGGCGCCTTCCATACATTCGATGGAGCCATACTTGATGTTGCCGCGAATACGTCCGGAAGCACATACCGTGAGCTTGCCGGAAAGCTGCAGGCTATCTTCAACGGTGCCTTCCACCTCGGCCGTCTCGCCTGAGATATCACCGACAACACAGCCACCCGGTCCCACGATGAGGTGTTTCACTGCGACTTTGCCGACGATTTTGCCGTCGATGCGAGCCGTGCCGTCGATGGCTAAGGATGCGCCTTCGAGGTGCGTCGCTGGGCCGACGTAAAATTCGTAGTCTGTATCGTTTTGAGCCATGTCCTATTTCCTTTTTAACTGAAAGTTAATGTTTGTGTTCAGCAAAGCTTTGCTAGTTACTACTTCGTCGCTTGCACCAAGGAACTCTCTGGCTCCTCAGTCATGGTGACCAATTCGCCGGTAATGACTGCTCCGGGGCTAACTGCCAACTTGAAGAAGCGGATCACGCCGCTGACTTCTGCAGACGAATCAATCGAAACGCTGGTCGTACCAGTGACGTTTGCGTCAACTCGACCGGCTATTTCCACCCGTGGAGCATTGATTTCGCCTGTGAACGTACCGCCCGCTAGGATTTTGACGACGCTATCGTCTTGACCCTTGCATATCACCGAACCGTTGACGGTACCGGCGATGACAAGTTCCTGACAAAAGGTAATATCGCCGCTCAGTACAGTTCCGGCAGCGACAAGACTTGTAGCAGCATTTCGACTCTGTTTTGAGTTCATCGACCCCAACCAAGGTGGACGTTCGAATTATTAGTCGGTCGAGTCTACTATAAGTTGATGAAAATAATCCCAGATTGGCGAGATACTTTGTGGCCTAGTAACTCACGCCCATGCCTGGGCGAGCATCGTTGCTGACTCCATAGCTGGGAATGGGGTAGCGCAAACCGTTGCGGGACAGCGCCTCCATGCCTTGAATCACCCTCGGCAGGAAGTGGGGCGGAATCGCCATCAGAAGCTCATCTTCCATCACGCCGCCATAGCGTCGTTCGGCAAAACACGGCAAAGACAGACTCGGTTCGCCTGTCGTTAAGGCCCTGCCCCAGCTGTCCGCGCAGGCTGATTCGCCAACACAACCAAACTCCAGCTTTTTGTAGCCCGTCCACTGCAGACCATTGATGAAAATGATCATCTGCGCAGGGGTTGCGTAGATCAGGCAAATATCTGGCGGGTTCAGTCGACCGCTGGCCAGTGGGCTCACCGCCATCGCCTCATATTGACCAAAAGGTACGACATCCATGGCGGCTTGGTGGGCGGCAGCATCTGCCGCTGTGCCGTACCAAACGCCATGCATACGCTCGCCAGATAGCCACTCCTCGCTCCGCGGGTGCAAGCCTATGACGGTACTGCACTGTGCGCCTACTAGATCGTCAGCGGTGATACCAACAGTCCAGCCGTTTCGCGCGGCTTGGCCAACAATCTGGTCTGTGGTGTGAATATCGCCGGGGCGGCGGATGCGCGGTATTTGCTCCATTTCCTCGCGGCTCGCAAAGAGCTTCATGCCGATAGGAGTTGTTCGTAGGCGTAACAGTCGATTCAAATCCTCAACGACTTTGGCGCCATCAAAGTCCAATTCACTCGCAATAATCTCTGACATCGATATATCTCCCCGTTTATCGCATCACAATAACGACAGCTTATCGCTGAAGAAGTTCAAACAGACATTGGCCAAGCGGCCGGGTTCGTCGTAGTGAACCATATGGCCTGAATGCTCAAACCAGTGGTGCTCACAGTCATCAAACAAGTCAATTCGCTGCTGCATTTCGTTTTCGGCGAAATGACCGTCGAATGTCTCGTCGCCCATCTCAGCCCCCCAGTATTCGAAGGACAGTGTGCCGCTGACGACAAGGCACGGCGCCTTAATGCTGCGCCAGAATTTGGCGTCGTTTTCGCGAGAGGCCCCGACAAAGACGCTGCTCGCCCGAGAATCGAAGGCCCATTCAAAACCGCCTGCAATCGGTCGCAGCAGATGCGGCACGAGGTCTGCTGCCTGATTGCGTTCCAGTCTTGGGTTGTTTCGCAGCAGGCGTTCAAGGGCGTCGGCCTCGTTCCGGATAGGTCGACTGCGCCGAGGTTGCTGACGCAGCCGGTTAAGAATCATGAACTGCAAGACCTGCATTTCGGCGGCTTCATTGGTCTCGTGGGCGCGGTGCGGTGGTCCAAGGCCTTCAATGATGGCAACTGCCTCAACCCGCTCAGGGAATATGGCGGCATATTTGCTGACGATGTGGCCGCCAAGACTGTGACCCAGAAGCGCGAGGCGATCGCCGGCGAGGGTTGAGATCACCTCATGTACATCCAGCACAAAATCGAAAACGCCATAGGCGTCGCTGGTGTCGCTTTGCCCGTGGCCGCGAAGCTCCGGCAGCAGCACATGAAAGTGCTCGCTGAGCACCGAGGCGATCGGTAGCAGCGCATAGGCGCTATCGCGCAGGCCATGGTGCATGACCAGGGTAGCAGTCGCCTTATTTTCCGGTGCAAGTTCCAGCACATTCAGCGCGATACCGTTACTGTCAATGCGGTGCACTAACGGAAACAGGTCGCTGGTGGCCACAGTTGGTGACAAAGGGCGAATGAAAAGGGCGAATGAACGGTACGCGGCTAAACCGTTACCCGAGTAAATTTTGGCGGGCGCTTCTCGATGAAGGAGCGCACACCCTCACGAAAATCATCCTTGGTAAGGCTTTGCGCCATCCAGTCGTTGGTTTCATGCATGGCGTCTGCAAGCGGCATATTGAGATGGCGGTAGACCTGAGCCTTCATCACCTGCAGTGATACTGGAGCGGCACTGGTCGCAAGATTGCGGACATAGTTTTGGGCGGTTGAAAGTGCTTCGCCGGTTTCTACTAGGCGTTCGGCTAAGCCAATGTCTTTTGCTTCTTCGCCATTGAATTTGCGCGCACTCCAAAGCAAATCTAGCGCATTGCCTGAGCCGATCAATCGAGGCAGCGTCCAACTCACGCCATGCTCGGCAATGAGCCCGCGCTGTGAGAAGGCGGTGCTGAACTTTGCTTGGCGCTCCACGATACGCAGGTCGGCAATGGTCGCGATGGCAAAACCCAGTCCCGCACAGGCCCCATTAATCGCTGCGATGATGGGTTTACGAACCGACATTAAGTAGGTGTATGCCACGCGGAAGTTTTCCCCCATTTCTGGGTCACCCGGATCGGCTTGCAGGTGCGACAAATCGTCATGAGCCCCACTGCTCCCGCTGCTCATGGAGTCAAGAGCGTTCATGTCCATGCCTGGGCAGAAGCCCCGGCCCGCACCGGTTAGGACGATGCCTACGACCTTGTCGTCTCGCTCCGCAGCAGCGACGGCGTGCCGTATCTCAGCCAGCATGCGCACCGTCAGCGCATTCATCGCCTCTGGGCGGTTTAATGTAATGGTCGCAACGGGCTCATCTACTTCGAAAATAATTTCCTGATACTCGGCAGCCGACATTTCCCTCTCCTGTTGTTCTACGTTTTGCTTGCCTGAGATTACCGCTGCAAATCAACCGATGCCAAGCGCAAAAAAGACAGTGATATGTTTCGGCATCACGATGCGCGGAAAAAACGCACATCTCGAAACTCATCAAACTCACCGAGGTTGGGATAGGTCAGAGCCTCACTGGTATGAAAAACCACAAAGTCGGGATCGTCGATTGAGCGCACCCGCGAGTCCGCCACGATGATTGAATGGGCTAGGGATTTTGCGGTGCTCAGCAAGGGATAGTTGCTTTTGTCGTAGAGCACATCGGCCATCAAGATAAGGTCGAAGTCGCTGTCGAGGTTGGCCACATCGTCACAGAATGCCAGGGACACATGATTCAGCGCTGCGTTTGCTTGGGCGTTGATCAGGGCATCTTGATCGTTGTCGCAGGCGATGACCTCTGCCGCCCCGGCCATTTTGGCGGCGATTGCCCCAATACCGCAGCCGCACCCCACATCGGCAATTCGCTTGCCAGCAACCACCGCCGGATTCTGCAGCAGCCATCTTGCTAAGGCTAAACCGCTGCCCCAGCAAAACGCCCAATAGGCAGGCTTTGCAATGACCGCTTTCATCACCTCGGCGGACAAAGGTCCGGTTTGGAAGTCCGAGTTGATCAAGGCCAGTTGCATCTGTGCAATGTTAGGAAGCGCTGTGATCTGCAGCCGGGCATCTGGCAGGGTGCGCCGCAGTGCTGCTTCACTTCTTGCTAAGTTCACCTCGAGGTCGATATGTCGTTGAGCGGCTTTCATTGGACCATCATACGATAAGACGACGGTTTGAGAGGCTCTCAACATCGCGGTGCACGTGCTGCAGAACTGCAACTGGTGTTGCTGATGCAAAGGTTTTAACCTCCGTTCCGTTTTATTGATTTAACGCATTTGGGGAAGAGACATGAGTGAAGCCGAGCAAGCACCGGAACAGGGTCAGGATCGAAGTGGGGCCGAATCTCTTGTTCAAACCTTCGTTGATGCTGGCGTCAAAGTCTGTTTCGCAAATCCCGGCACCTCAGAAATGCACTTCGTGGCGGCATTGGATAGCAATCCAGAAATGCGCTGTGTGCTAGGGCTCTTTGAGGGCGTTGTTACTGGCGCAGCAGACGGTTATGGGCGCATGACGGGCATGCCTGCAGCTACCCTTACGCACCTAGGACCGGGGCTCGGCAACGGGCTGGCCAATGTGCATAACGCCAAGAAGGCGCGCACACCAATGGTCAACGTGATTGGTGATCATGCAACCTTCCATCGCAAGTATGATGCGCCACTGACCTCAGATGTTGAGGGCGTTGCTCGACCCATGAGCCATTGGCTAAAAGTATCGGCAACCGCTGATGATGTGGCTGCGGATGGCGCCGAGGCAGTGCAGGCCGCACTCGCCCCACCGGGACAAGTAGCGAGTTTGATACTGCCCGCAGACACGGCATGGAACCGAACCACAGCAAGCGCTCCGCCACTACCTCGTTTGCAACCCAAGGCAGTGGATCCCACTGCGGTGGACGATGTAGCCAAGGTACTCAAATCTGGTGAACCCTGCGTGCTACTGATGAACGGCATTCTCACCGAGGAACGGCTGACTCTGGCGGACAAAGTTGCCCAAGCCACCGGTGCGCGCGTGATTACCGACACGTTTATTTCGCGAATGCATCGTGGTGCAGGTCGTGCCGAGGCTCTCAGACTGCCTTATTTCGGCGAACAAGCAGCAGAGGTGTTGCAAGGCACGAAACATCTGATTTTGGTTAGCACTCAACCGCCGGTCACCTTTTTCGCCTACCCTGAAAAACCGAATTGGCTAACACCTGACGGTTGCGCGCTGCACACGCTGGTGGAGCGGGACGGTGATGTCGATGGTGCGTTAGCAGCGCTGGTGGATGCAGTAGGTGCCAGCAGCCAGACGGTGAATGTAGTGTCGCATTCGCGCCCCGAAAAACCGGTGGGGGATCTCACGCCTCAGAGTGTGGGAGTGTCGCTTGCGCATTATTTTCCTGATAACGCCATAGTCGTTGACGAAGGCGGTACCTGCGGCGGTGGCTGTTCAATATCGACCCGCACTAGCGCTCCGCATGATTGGTTGATGCTCACCGGCGGTTCTATTGGTTACGGCATGCCGACGGCCACTGGCGCTGCAGTGGCTTGCCCCGATCGTCCCGTCATTAACCTGCAGGCCGATGGCAGCGGCATGTACACGTTGCAGGCTCTATGGACCCAAGCGCGAGAAAATCTCAACGTCACCACGATTATTTTCGCCAATCGCAAGTACGCGATTTTACAGATTGAATTTGGTCGAGTCGGCGCGCATAACCCCGGCCCCAAGGCGATGAGTATGCTCGACCTGTCGAATCCCGAATTGAACTGGGTGTCGCTTGCTGAAGGCATGGGAGTAGCAGCCTGGCGAGCGACCACATTGGAAGAGTTCAATACGGCGTTGGAGGCAGGTCTGCGGCACAATGGCCCGGCACTGATTGAGGCGCTGGTTTAGCTGCGGGTTGAGAAGTTGTATGTCGCTCGCGCGAAAAAGCGCAACAATTCATAGCTCAATACGGCGCTGACCTGATTGTTCCAGGCTATGGGCACAGGGGTAGAGAGAGGGTGCTGGCGGCATAGAAAGGCTAGCAGTTAACAACAGGGGCAGAGTATGACGATCAGAAAATCGATGATGATCATGCTTTGCCTTTTCACGCCTAGTCTCGGTATTGCGGGGCAGGTTGCCACCCTCGATCAAACGCTGCATTTCAAATGGAAAGGGCTGCCGGTCGCGACCATGGATTTTAAGGTTTCGCTTCCGCTCCCAGATCATCAGGCAACAGGTTCAGCTGCCCCGACGCCCTATGTTCGGCCGAAGACGCTGATTGAAGTGACCGGCAGAACTAGGGGGCCACTGCGTCTAGTCGAGGATTACCATGCAACGGTGAAATACCTACAGCTTGACGCTACCGGCAAAAATGCAATGACTCTCATAGGTCAGGACAACGGTGAGCCTGAACGAAGAGAGATTCTGTTTGCGCCCAGCGTGATGCCGCAGGTCAGCATTTTCGAGGACTCAACGGCAAAACACGCACTACAGCCTCAGTCAACGTGGGCGCAGGACACGTCTAATCCATTAGGTATCTTCAAGCTGATGCTCGAATCGGGCATAAACGGTAAAGAATGCGCTGCACAGACATGGGGCTATGACGGCAAGCGACGGTATTTATTGCGCTTGGAGCGCAATGAAGAGAGCGCTTCATCCGCTGAAAGATCAGCCAACGATGAACTGCTCGAGGGCGCAATAGCTCGGCGATATGTTTGTAAAATCACCATGTACGCAGAGGGCAGACAAAACGCAGCCAGTAATTCAAAGCCTTCAATATTAGCCAGTCGCATGGCCGCCCTATGGCCCTTCGGGGGCGGCGACCGTGAACTTTTATTTGATTTTTTGGTGTACGCAGCGTCCGTAGAAAGCGGCGGCGCCCGTCTGGTACTCGATGAGATTCGAGTGGCTACACCGCTTGGGGCGATCATTGGAAGGAGTTGATTTCTTGGTTTTTTGCCCTTAATCAGCCACTGTTAACCACGGCACTGATCAGCTGAGCGTTTTCGTGTCATTAAAGCGTTACAAAAATTTGTCGATTGTGTATGGCTTACTTAGTTTATTTTAGGTTAACATCAAACGATCGGGAAGAGTTTCAGATGTCTTATAACTGAATATGACTTTATCTTTGTCACGCCACATGGAGCACT
>ERZ802831.523-NODE-523-length-19816-cov-14.9398_pt1 | contig 19816 bp, 25 predicted proteins | sample MGYA00345655_ERZ802831 | MGnify/ENA primary metagenome ERZ802831 (study PRJEB30503, sample SAMEA104212376) | marine metagenome | biome: Westerlies Biome; feature: [SRF] surface water layer (ENVO:00010504) within the epipelagic zone...; material: water...
ACATCTTGGGATGGCGGCGCTCTAATTGCCGTAGGAGTTATTACACTTTTCTTTAGTGCAATTATTCCAGTAAACTTATTAGCCTGGGCAGCCATTGTATATGGTGCTTGGACGTTGCTGAAAAGCGAGTAAGTTTAATGCAATTTGATTTTAAAGTAGAGCAAGTCGCAGAACTATTGCCACGTATTGATGCTGAAGAATGGCATGATGCAATGCAAAGGGTTTTGCCCAAATGGGATATCGATACAGTTGATAGGGTCGCGGGTTTTATAGCCCAAACGGCACATGAATCTGGTGGATATACCGTTCTAACAGAGAATCTAAACTACAGTGCCGAAGCACTGGATAAGATTTTTCCAAAGTATTTTAAACGAGCAGGACGAAATGCACAAGATTATCATAGGCAACCTGAGAAGATTGCAAATGTAATTTATGCAGGTCGTATGGATAATGGTGATACAGATAGTGGAGATGGTTGGCGCTTTCGAGGCGGCGGTATTCTTCAGTTAACTGGTCGCTATAATTATACACAATTTGGTAAAGCAGAAGATATGAGTGCAGAAGAGGCCACAGAGTTTGTTCGCAGTCCTATTGGAGCGTTAGCAAGTGCATGCTGGTTTTGGAATACAAATAACATTAATAAGTACTGTGATGCCCAAGATATTGTTGGGATGACAAAACGTATTAATGGTGGAACTATTGGACTAGAAGATCGCAAAAAACATTACGCACATGCGTTAGAAGTATTAGGTGGACATTACGAGCCACGTGAAACTTATGAAACTGTGCGTGTTGGATCTCGAGGTTCAACAGTTGCAAAATTACAAGAAGCACTAGGAATTGGTGCAGACGGTATTTTTGGTAAAGGTACAGAAGCATCACTCAAAGAATGGCAAAGCTCAAAAGGCTTAGTTGCTGACGGTGTTGCTGGCCCTAACACATTAGGAATCTTATTTAAAGAGTAATGGAAAAGAACACTACGCCTATTAATAAACATAGTGATACATGGTGTCCAATTCCATTTAATGCTATTAGCTTTCATCCTACAGGAAGATTAACTCGTTGTATGATGAGTGAAACTGCAATGGGTGAAAGCTATGATAGTGAAGAATTACAATCCTTACGTCAAGATATGCTTGACGGCAAGTGGGATAAAGAAGGTTGTGAAACTTGTTACAAGAAAGAACAACATGGAAATATTAGCCAAAGACAGAAATGGCTATTAAAAGACCCGAATAAATTTAAAAACCCAGACGGATATAACAATCCGCAAACAACAGGAAATCCTGTAAATCACATGTTCATTAATTACAGTAATATCTGTAATTTTAAATGCAGAATGTGTAGTCCTTTATACAGTAACAGTCTTATACCAGAATTTAAGCGTCTGGCATCATTAAATATAGTTCCTAACAAATATGATCAAAATCCTGGTGTTAAGAATATAAATTCTACCAACAGTTATTTAAAAAACAATCCAAGTAAATTAGATAGTGTAACAAGTATCTGGATTACAGGCGGAGAGCCGTTTATGGATAATAGTGTTTATGACCTCATGGATATATTAGATGAAAATGATAGATCACGAGAAGTAGACATGTGTGTTACTACAAATGGTTCAAAAGTTGATCTTAATAAATTACAAAGATGCGAAACATTAGATAACTTTATACTTGATTTAAGTCTTGATGCTCCTAATCATATGTTTGAATATATGCGTAGTGCAGGTATATTTACTTGGATCGAAATGGAAAAATTTTTAGACGAGTTAAAATATTTTAGAGAGTTAAATAGTAGTTGGTTTAAACTACATTTAAATTCTAGTATACAAGCATATAACTTTGATACTATATTAGATTTTGATAAATTGTGTAACGAACACAACACTAGTAACAATTCAAGACAACTAGTAAACCCAAGAGAATTTAGAACTGATGTATTACCAATGGAAATGCGACAAGTAGAAGTAGAAAAATTAAAAAAATACAATGTGAATAATGATGTAAATTCTGCAAGATTAAAAAGAACATTAGAAGATGCACGTTTAAATTTATTAAAGCCACAGGCAGATATAGAACAGATTAAAAAGTTTGTAAGAAGAACAGTAGAAACAGACAAGTATAGAAATATGCATTTGTATGATTATCACAAAGAATTAGGTGACTGGGTTTATAGCACTTATGACGAATACTTTTCTTGACAAATAGCATAATTTACGCTATAATGTAAAAACAATAGATTTACTTTGGAGCGTAAAATGTCAATGCATCTTCTAGGACCGGAAATGTCCACTACTCAATACAGTCGTAAGAAAAACAAAAAACCAATGACTGTAGCCAAACTAGAAAAACTAAAAGTACAATGGCGTCAACATAACAAAGAATGTCGTAGAAAACATATACATGCCGCACAGTTTGAGAAGTTTGAAGACTATGTTGCATATGTAAGTGGAACATACAAGCCACCAAAACGAGATTACAAGCCTGCTCCATATCAACCCCCACAACTTAATAGAGAAACACCAGACTATCCTAGCCTTAGTAATAATATTGGCGGGTCAACTGCAAAGAAAGAATCTATGAAATATACAGGTGAGCGTAAACTTGTAGGTATTGCTACAATGCACAAAAGTAACATGGTTCCTATTTTTGAAGATAATAAAGAAGAAGCAATTGAGATTGCACGTATGAGGCGATAATGACAAAAGTTTGGAGTGTAACTATCAAAGGAAAAAATGACACAGTCGTAATGACTGATGAACAAGCAATGATAGTTAAAATGAAGTTTATGCCAGACATTGATATACACGATTTAACTACACTACATGGACTAACACCAGAATACTTACACAAAATAGAACGAAATAAATCCTTTGAAGGCGAAGATAAAAGTCTACTTTGGATGAAAAACAGCTTAGAAATGGGAGTATATGGCGGCTGGCCAGGCGAATTTGAGAAAGCAGTTTGGGAATATCAAGACCTAATTGACATGAAATAGGTTGACAAAAGCAAGAACTCTTGCTATAATATACACATAATGTTAGAAAAAAGAGGAATAAAGTTGGAAGATAAAATCATACTTACAGATTGCGATGGTGTACTACTTGATTGGGAAAGTGCGTTTCATAAATGGATGGAATCACATGGACATGTTAAAGTAGCACATGGAATGTACGATATCAGTGAACAATACGGATTTGAAAAAACCGAAGGTAAGCAGTTAATTAAAATATTTAATGAAAGTGCATGGATGGGATATTTAAAAGCATTCCGTGATGCACGAAGTGGTGTTGCTAAACTATATGAACATGGATATCGATTTCATTGTATTACTAGTCTAAGTTTGGATAAGAAAGCAATACGTTTGCGAAAGTACAACTTAGAAAATGTATTTGGTAAAGGTACATTTAAAGAAGTGCTATGTTTGGATACTGGTGCTGACAAAGACGAAGCGTTGGCTCCGTATGCAGGAAGTGATGCATTTTGGATTGAGGACAAACTCGAAAATGCAGAAAGTGGTGCAAAAGTAGGATTAAAAAGTATTCTACTAAAACATGATCATAACAAAGATGAAGTCTTAATGGATGGAATAATGATGGCAGGCAATTGGGCCGATATAGTTGACATTATTGTCAACTAGTAATTCTGTTATTCCTCGTCTCCGTAAATAGTTAGAACTTCAGTAACAGCGACATGTCGTTCAACATCACCTTTGGTAAAGCTGACAACTCCAATTATATCACTACCTCTTTGTTCTAGTAGTTTTACGAAATTTTTAAGACCGTTGTCTTCGAATCCACGGTCGTGTTGTGCTAAGTCTCCTGTTACAATAATTTTAGAATTCTCGCCAATGCGTGTTAATAACATCTTCATTTGAGATGGTGTCGCATTTTGCATTTCGTCTGCTATAATCCAAGAATTCTTAAAAGTTCTACCACGCATATATGCCAGTGGTGCAATCTCGATAATGTTTTCATTAATCATATTTTCGATTGTGCTTGGTGACCAATATTCTTCCATTACGTCAAATATAGGTCTTGTCCATGGTGCCATTTTTTCTACTAGTGTTCCAGGTAGAAAGCCATGTTGTTCATCAACACTGACAGCAGGTCGTGTAATTACAATCTTATTACATAAGTTTGAATTGTATGCGTCAATAGCCGCTAACACGCCTAGCAATGTTTTACCTGTACCAGCAGGTCCCATTGCAAACACAATGTTACGTTTTTCATCGTCAAGAAGTTCCACATAATCTTCTTGTGCAAGATTTCGTGGTACAATTTGTACGTGTCTTTTTCTGTGTGCGTTAAGTTGGACTATCTTATCCTGTGAATGTTCTTGTTGATATTGTTGTTTTTTGGTTTTTCGAGCTCGTTTAGCCATGTGTTCTCCTATTTGGATGTTTGGGCCCTTTACTGCCTGCTCATAAGTATTTAATGATATACGATATAAGTTAACTTAGTATAAAAAGAATAAAAACAGTTGACACTACGAACCAACTGTCATAAATAAGTATATATTAAAGGAATTCACAATGGATCAAAATTATATTTTAAACAACTTAAGAGCAAACACTAGTAGAGATAGTGCATTAGAAACACTAATGGACTTTGAACGTGTACTTGACACTGCTAACATTTATGCATATAAAAACTGGATGGAAGGCGAAATTGTAGAAGGACCACATATTGATAGATATTGGGTAACAGTTACATTAATGTATTATAAGAATCAAATGCCTGATCCAGAAGGTGCAATGCGTTTAACAAAAAATGGTTGTAAAGTATATTTTGCAGAAGAAGAATACATTACGGCAGCTAAATTAAAAAGTCCAGATGACAGTGAAGGACAAGATAATGCGGACGGTAAAAGACCAGGTCAATCACGTGCTAAACGAGTTATTAAGCCTGTTTGGTTAGTAACAATAGTAATGCCTAGAAAATATATGGACGATGTAGAATCTAGCAAATTACGTGTAGATGATCAAAATATAAACAGTGATGCAGTAGAACAAGCATATACAGATGAAATATCTGCAGACAAAGGACCAGGATTAGACTTATGAGCATACAACAAAACGATTTAATTGACTTAATACAATCAACATTTAGTATTGATCAATACAAAAGTAAAGTAGGCGATGATAAAAATGTTGTTGTAGTTGCATTTGATATCAAAGACGGAGATCCTGCTAAAGATTTAAGTCAGTTTATTGAATCAGGCCATGATACTATAGACGTAGATGTATCACCGGGACCAGACAAAGACGGAAATTATAAAGTATTTGTTGAGTTAGAAAGAAATAGTAGATTGTTTGAAACAATTGATGCTATACTAAAAGACATAACTCGTGTAGATGAATCAGCAAATAGTTTTATGTTTAATGCATATAAAAGTGACATGCCAGCAAAATGGAATAAAGAAAACTTTGAAGAAAGTGTTCATACAAGCAGTTATGATTATGAACTTGCTACAAATCCAGAAGCACATGCTATAACAGAACGCATTAAATTCTTAAACAAGTATTAATGGCGAAACAAGAAGCAGTTAAATTACAAGGAACAGTTCTAGAATCGCTACCAGGTGCTTTTTTCAAAATAAAATTAGAAAACGAGCATATTGTCACTGGCGTTATCAGTGGGAAGATAAGAAAAAACAGAATCAGGGTTTTACCCGGAGATAAAGTTGACGTAGAAATGTCACCATACGATTTAGAAAAAGGTCGTATAACATTTAGGTACAAATAAAATGTTTATATTAGGAAAACTTAAAACATATTTAATCCTTGCAGCCGTATTGGGTGCAGTAGGATTTGGTGCGTGGAAATATTATACATACACACAAGAACAAATTCGTGTATATGCCACAAACGCCGCAAATGCCGAACAAGCAGCAGAGTCAACACAAGCCGCACTTGACTCAGTACGAAAAGATTTAGAACAAGTGCAGAAACAATTTAATGAGGTGACAGAAGAGTTCAATAATGCTCAAAAACGTGTCGATACACTAGAAGAAAAATTGAGCGAACACGACTTAGGTCAACTTGCACAAGCTAGACCTGGATTAGTTGAAAAGATAATCAACAATGCCAGCAATGAAGTAGCCAGATGTGTAGAGATACTAAGCGGATCACCATTAACGGAGAAGGAAATAAATGCAACAAAGCCATCAAAAATCAACAGTGAGTGTCCTGATATTGCTAACCCTAACTATGTTCCTAAGTAGTTGTTCTACTTTAACACCAAACGTAGTATCGTATAAATCAGAACCAATTGAAAAACCAGCACTAGTACTACCTGATGTAACTGTACTTGAATTAAGAGATGCTGATTTTAAAATTATTACTCCTGAAGAACTTAATGATATATTTGACAAACTAAAAAAAGACGGTGAACCTGTAGTTATATATGCATTAACTACTGAAGGGTATTCACAACTAGCTTTGAATATAGGTGATATACTTAAATTAGTTTCACAACAAAAAGCAATTATTGAAGCATACAAAGAATATTACGAACAAACAGAAAAAAATATTAATGAACACAACAGTAAAGCAAATACTCCTGTCGAAAGTTCAGAATCACTCCTCGACAAAATCTTTTAAAAACACTAGAGTTTAAGGCTCTTCATTATGTCAATAAATACTACGATGAAGAAGTTTAAAAACCCTTGGTTTATTCTTGGCCTAGAACCAGGTGCTACTTTAAAAGAGGTCAAACTAGCATATAAAAGATTAGCTCTTAAAAATCATCCTGACAAGGGCGGTACTATTGCTGACTGGCTTGCTATAAGTGATGCATATGAATCTATAACAGAAAAGAAACATATACCTATAGTAAAGTCAACAGATACACAAATGATAGATTTACCACTTACTATTGAACAACAAATTAATGGAATTAATGATTATGTTCAAATTGACGATTTATACTTAAAATTAAATATACCACCAGGTGTTTTAGCAGGCGATAAGTTTAAAATAACTGATAAAAGAAAAAAATATATAATAAATGTAAAAGAAAAGGCAAATAAAGTCTTTACAAGATCAGGAAATAATATTATAATGTATAAGACTTTAGACGTTATTGATGTAATGAAACTAAATTCGTTTATGATTATTACACCAACAGGAGAACGAGCGGAAATACAAATACCACCAGATACAGTAACAGGTAGTATTATTGTATTAAAAGGACACGGGCTTTTAAATAGAAAGAGTAAAAGAAAGGGAAATTTAAGGATACATATTAAGGTATCCATACCATACTTAAATAGTACTAACATGGAAGAATTTATAACGAGGTTAAGGACAAATGACTGATATAGAAAAAATTGTAATCACTGCTATTAATCTAGCAAAAAAATTAAAACACGAATATGTAACAATAGAACATATTGCGGCAGTTCTTTTAGATGATCCACATATTCAAGCAATGTGTTACGAAGTAAATGCAGACTTTGAACAATTACAAATTGCACTAGTAGAATACTTAGAAAAAGAATGTGCAGAATTAGTTAAAAATGGAACTGAAGAACCTAATCCATATAAAACACAAATGTTAGAACGTGTGTTTAATAGAGCATTAACACAAGCATTATTTCAAGGTAAAAAACATCTTAACCAATTAGATCTAGTATTAAGTATACTAGGTGAAGAAAACAGTATAGCGGCTCAATACTCTGAACAATTAGGACTTAATAAAAACAAAGTTATTAAATGGATGCAAGACGCAAATCAACAAGAGCATGAACAAATATTTGGACCTGCTGATGGATTACATGATCCACGACGAGCAACTGGAATGACACCAAGAGATGTATTAGCACAGTTTTGTACTAATATGAATGAATCATATGATGAATATGATGACTTAGTTGGACGTAGAAGTGAATTAAAAGATTTAGTACAAACAGTAGCACGTAAGAAAAAGTCTAATGCTATTTTAACAGGTGGCAGTGGTGTTGGTAAAACAGCAGTTGTACAAGGACTAGCAAAACTTATCGTAGAAGGACATGTTCCTGATATTATTAAAGACAAAGTTGTATGGGAATTAGATATGACTAAGTTAGTCGCTGGTACAAAGTACAGAGGTGATTTTGAAGAACGCATGAAACAGTTAGGCGAAGCATTAATACAAGAACCTAACATTATTTTATTTGTAGATGAGATACATACAATTATTGGTGCAGGTAGTACAAATGGTACTATGGATGCAGGTAACATGTTAAAGCCAGCATTAAGTAATGGTAAACTAAAAGTTATTGGCGCAACTACAGATGAAGAATATAGAAAAGTATTTGAAAAAGAAAGTGCGTTAGCACGTAGGTTTACTAAAATTGTAGTAGATGAACCTAACACAAAAGATGCAAAAGAAGTTTTATACAATTCTTTAGTATCATATGAAGCATTTCACGATGTTACTATTAGACCAGAAGCAGCAGATCTTTCAGTTGAATTAAGTAATCAATATATCTTTAACAAGAAACTTCCAGATAAAGCATTTGATATTATTGATAGAGCATGTGCATTTAATAGAATATTACCACCAGAAGAACGCTTAGACATATTAGGCGAAGATGAAATTAAAGCAGAGGTGGCAAGACTAACTGGTATTCCAAAAGAACATTTAGGAAAAACAGATGATAAAGAAACTGCAAACAAGCACAGTGAAGTAAGAGAATTTTTAGAAAGTACTGTATTTGGGCAACAAGCGGCAATTGATTGCGTAGTTGATAGTATTACAGTTAGCATGGCAGGTCTTAAAGATCCTATTAAACCTATTGCAAGTTATTTGCTTACAGGACCAACTGGTGTTGGTAAAACAGAACTTGCTAAACGTTTAGCACAATCAATGAGTATGAAACTATGTAGATACGATATGGCAGAATATCAAGAACGTCATACAGTGTCAAAACTAATTGGTTCACCTCCAGGTTATGTAGGACACGCAGATGGTAAAGCAGGAGATGGATTACTTATTAATCAATTAGAAGATAATCCAAATTGTGTACTATTATTAGACGAAGTAGAAAAAGCACACCCAGACTTAATGAGTGTATTATTAAGTTTGCTAGATGAAGGTACAATTACAAGTAGCACAGGTAAAGTAGTAAGTGCCAAGAACGCTATTATTATTATGACAAGTAACCTTGGAGCCAGAGATGCTGCAATTAAGAGCATTGGTTTTAATGAAGAAACGTATAATGCAAAAGCAGTAGATGACGCAGTAAACAATTACTTTGCACCAGAGTTTCGTAACAGACTAGACGGTGTTGTTAAGTTTAATTCTTTAACAAGAAATGACATGAAGCGTATTGTTATTAAGTTCTTAGGTGAACTTGAAACATATGTAGAAGGTAGACACATTGTAATTAATTGGGGTCCTGAACTAGTAGCAATGCTAGAAGATAAAGGATACGATCCGACAATGGGTGCAAGACCGTTAGCAAGACTAATCAATGAAACTGTAAAACTTCCGTTAGCAAAATATTTACTTGATAATAACAAAGATTATACATTGGACATTGATTGGAAAAAAGATAAGTTAACAATTAATGCAAAATAACGAAATAACAATTTTACCTACAGAAACTGTATTTTACAGAGAATTTGATACACGTATCAAACTGATAAAATTGCCTCGTAAATTTCATTTCAATTATAGTAGATTTGATGATAAAGGCAATTCTAGATTTAGGGTAGTAAAAATATATAGAAGTAGACATGAATATGATTGTAATCTTTACACATCTAGTCTTGATATTATACAAAACATACTAACTGATCCTGAACTGCAAGTAACAGAAATAACACAACCTTTAAATGACACTCACAGAGAATTGTTACATAAACGTGACAGAAAAGTAGTTATCCGTAACAAGTTATGGTTTAACAGATACAAGCATAAAATATCAGCATGGCATAATTGGGACAAACCAACAACCCGTGATGAAAGTTTAACTATGATTAAATGGGTATACGAACATTTCCCCAAAGGTGAAAATAGAGTTGTATCAACCTCATATGGTTCATATTTTGGTAGTACTAGAGTAGTACAACCACCGACAATCTTTACAAATAGCGAAGATACTATGATGTTATTCAAATTAGCATATGGCGACATGCTTCGTATGACTATGGAAACCTGTATTACGCTTCAAGAACTCGATAATTGATAAATACTTGTAAGATTAAAGGAGATTATTAATGTCTAGTTCTAATATAGTTCTAACAAATAAAAACGAACTTACATATACAAGTGACCCTGTAAAAGGCGATGGCTACTATGGATTTGCTGATGGTTTACATACAATGAGTTTCCATGTAAGTAACTTTACAGGAAGAATTCACTTAGAAGCAACAATTGTAGAACAACCAACAGAATCTGATTGGTTTCCTATTGATTTAGATAGTATTACACCTTATTTACAATTTACTGCACAAACTACTACCAAAGGTACAAGTTTTGAAGGTAATTTTGTTTACTTACGTGTTAAGGTTGACAGATCATATTTAGGTGCAGGATCATATGATTCAGCATTACACGGCGCACTTAATAAAGTAGTCGTACTAATATAAAGGAGAAATACACTTGGCAATTAAAGCATTCAGTGGTGGTATACAACAGTTCCCTATACCAGATTTCGTTTTAACGGAAAGCATTGCTGATGGCGATATTTTAGTTTATAGAGATATAGACAAAGCCTTTCACAATGAAACAGGTAATTTTACAACATTAGCAGAAGTTAATGCCTTAATAGCAAACATTAACAGCGGTGGTAGTATTGATTTAAGCAACTATGTTACAACCACAGCATTAGCAACACAAGTAGCAACACTTAACACATCAATTGGAACTAAAGCAGATACAACATATGTAGACGCTCAGATAGCCGCTATACCTGGCACAGATTTAAGTAATTATGTAACCAATGCATCATTGGCAGGTACAATAGCAAATTACGACTTATCTTCAGAAGTAACAAGCAAGATTAATACTGCAATTGCAAACGCTTCATTTTTTGATGGTGATTATAATAATCTTACTAATACTCCAGTAATTCCAGATTTAACAGGATATGCAACACAGACTTGGGTACAAACACAAATAGCAAACACAACAATTGGTACATTATCTGATGTAAGCAGTACTGCACCGAGCACAGGTCAAGTACTTAAATGGAACGGTACAACATGGGCACCTGCAGCAGATAGTACATCTGGTGGTGGCGGGAGTGATGCAGACACATTGGATAGTCAAGATGGTACTTACTATTTAGATTATAATAACTTTACTAATACACCAACATTATTTGATGGGGCATATAGCTCTTTAACTGGTGCACCAACTATACCAGCAGACATAAGTGATTTAACAGATACGACTAATTTATTAAGTGGTGCAGCTTATACTGATGCTAGTGTTGATACACATCTTAACACAAGTTCAGCTACAACAAACCAAGTATTAAGTTGGGACGGTTCAGATTATTTGTGGGTAGCACAAACAGGTGGCAGTGGCGGTGGAGCAACTACATTAGGTGGATTAACAGACGTAAGTAGTACATCTCCAACAAATGGTCAAGTACTTAAATGGAATAGTACAAATTCAGAATGGGAACCAGCAGTAGATGCCACTACAGGTGTTGGTGGAAGTAGTTATGCCACAGAAGCGTATGTAGATCAAAAACTAATAGAACGTGGTGATCACTTTAGTGGTGATTACAATGATTTGACTAATGCACCTACACTATTCAGCGGAAACTTTGCAGACTTAAATGGTAAGCCAACTACAATAGCAGGATATGGAATCACAGATTCACCGGATAGCCTTTTAGATTTAAATATAGTAGATGGTACAAATGGACAAGTATTAACAACAGACGGTTCAGGAAACTTTACATTTACAAATGCAGGATCATTTAACGGTGATTATAATTCATTAATTAACTTACCTAGCTTGTTTAGTGGAGACTACAATGACCTAGCAAATCAACCTTACATTCCAAGTATAGCAGGACTGGCATCAACATCCTATGTTGATTCAAAAGTAATAGAACCTAATGTAATCAGAGAAGTAAGAGTATCTAATGTAGTATTAGCAACACATGATAATTATGTTATGTCAATTGAAACAACAGATGCAACTCCAACAGAAGCATTATTAACTACTGGAAGCAGAATAGTAGTAGATGATGATAGTACAGTTATGTATAAAGTACACATAATTGGTGCAGATGGCACTGATAATTATGGTATTAAACTACAAGGTATTATTGATAGAACTAGTGGAACATTATCATTAATTGGTAATCCAAGCAAAGAAACACTAGCAGATACCACAAATGATACGTGGTCAGGTAGCGTTTCTGCTGATACTGTTAACAATAGTTTAAAGATTTTAGTCACAGGCGAAGCATCAAAAACAGTAAATTGGACTATTTTTGTTGAACAAAACGTGGTAAAAAGATAGAATTTAGATAAATAAAAGTAGTGCAACAGCACAGAACTTTAAAATAAACATTATTAGGAGAATATATAATGGCAACAAGAAATCCAGCAAACGTAATTGAATTCGGTAAATTCAACTATGGCGCTCCAATTACTTCATGGACAATTACAGCAGCAGCAGACGTTTCTGCAGAAGTTAACCCAGGTGAAGAAATGGAAGCAATTCTAGAGTGTGTAGCTCAAAAAGGTACAATTATTGGTCTTTCTGATCACGCAACAGGTGGTACTGTATTTTCAGTATCAGTTGAAAACAGCTCATGGGCTGACGCAGCAGAATTACAAACGGCTCTACAAGCATTATCACTAGCAACTGCCGGTGCAATGACAGTAGCGTAATTTACGTTTCTAATTGAAATTAAAGAAAACCCAGTCTTAGAAATAAGATTGGGTTTTTTTATGACCAATATTATAAATTAGATAAATACAATTATACAAGGAGATACAGATAATGGCAAACACAGATTTAAACAACGACGGTAAAATATCATGGATGGAAGCATTTCCATATTGGTTTGATAGATTACGTTTATTCCCTCGTGCATTTATTAGTATGTACATTTATTTACTATATAGAGTAACAGAATGGTTTATGGCACTACCAGAACCAAGTATGCCACAAGCAGGATTAGTTAGTGTTGTAGTTGGAGCAGGTGCGGCATGGTTTGGTCTCTATGTAAACAGTACTAGTGAAAACGATCAAAAGATCGTAGTGCAGACTGATACTTCCACTTCAGGAACCCGTGCTAGTTATAGCGGTTCAGCAAGTGCAGAAGCAGATTATTCTACTAAAAAGAGCAAATACTAAATGTATCAACATCATATATTATTAAAAACATCAGAACCTTTAGACAGTGAAACTGCAATGGACTGGTTGGGAATTTGTAAACGTTTCGCACCAGAGGGAGTTGTTTTTTCATATAATAAAGTAGTAAATGATCACATAGAAGTTGCTATGGAATATGGCACAGATGATAACTGCCCAGAATTTCCACACACATACATAGTTCCACTAACAAGAGATTTAACTCAAGAAGAAACTGCAATAGTTGTTGCGGCTTGGGATTATAAATTTATTCCTGATTTTAATATTGAAATATCAAACATGTACGATGAAATGCAAGACGTAGAACTTGACATAGATCCTGAAGTAGTAGAAAGTGCTACTGTAGATTTAAACAAGTGGCATCACAATAGATGGCGTGATGAAATGCTTAGAGAAGGATGGCACTATGGATTGTATTTTAGCGAAAGTAAAAAATCACACCCAGCATTAAGAGATTGGGATTCATTACCAGAAAGTCACAGACGTAGTCCACAATTCAGCAACAAAGAAATATATGAATGGTTGCGTAAAAACGGCGTCAAATAACAGGTTGACATAGCATACTAACCTTGCTATAATATATACATAATTTTACAACTAGAGGTATACATGGTAGGCAAGGTAGGTTTTGCGTGTAAGTATTTACATCCCGATCAAACACAAAAGAAAAAGATACTAGAAGAAATTCAGCGTCCACTCACAGAAAAATCTACAACTATTCGTTGGCTTAATGAACAACATAAAAATGTAGCAGAACAGCGTTTGTGGGATATTATGGTACATAATACACAAGCAGTTTATAACCTTGTAGAGTATGTAGGTAGTCTTCCTGAAAATCAACGTATGGTACGTTTAGGTAGTAATCAACTACCAGCCGCAACACACCCAGACTGGAAATACTTTTGGAAACGTCCTGAAGTAATAGACTATGCGGCTAAATATTATGCAAGAGCAGGTGAGCTTGCACGACAACTAGGTGTACGTCTTAGTATGCACCCAGGTCAGTTTGTTGTATTAGCAAGTGATAATCCTGAAATAGTAGAACGCAGTATAGAGGAGTTTGAATATCATGCGGATATCATCAGGTACATGGGCTACGGTAAAAATTGGCAAGACTTCAAGTGTAACGTCCACATCTCGGGCAGACAAGGTCCAGCCGGTATCAAAGCAGTCCTTCCAAGATTGTCTACAGAAGCACGAAACTGTATTACCATTGAAAACGACGAAAACTCGTGGGGCCTCAATGCCTCACTCGAACTTGAAAAGGAGGTAGCATTAGTTGTCGACATACACCACCACTGGGTTCATAGCGCCGGAGAATATATTACTCCAAGCGACGACCGTATTAAACGTGTCATTGATAGTTGGCGGGGCGTTCGTCCTGCTTGTCATTATAGCGTTAGTCGTGAGGCTCTTCTCGAAGGGCATCCTATAGACATCAAGCCTGATTACAAAGCACTAATTGAACAAGGCTACAAAAAAGCAAAACTAAGAGCACACAGTGATCTTATGTGGAATACTGCCGTAAATGAATGGGCTGGTACTTTCCGTAAAGACTTTGACATTATAGTCGAAGCAAAAAGTAAGAACTTAGCAAGTATACCATTCGAGGAGTCCACAAATTGAATAAAATAATTAACTTTTTTAAACATAGTTATGCAACAGACCGTTTGGCCTTTTATGCAGAAATAGTAGAAACAACAGTTCTTATTATTGCAAGTGCGATTTTAAGTTTTACAATACTAGATCCTGCTACAGAAATCTTTATTCCACTTTATTTGATAGGTAGTATACTAGCAGTATTCAGCACATATAGACGTGGAAGTAGTGCTATTGTGTTATGCACATGGTTTACTATTATGAATTCTTGGGCATTTATACAACTTTTTATATTGTAAACATAATTTAACATTTTGATAAATACTACAATAGGAGTTTATCATTATGAGATTAGACAGTTTAACACATAAAGAAGTACCAGCAGATTCAATTCTAAAAGAAATAGGAGTACCTAAAGGAGAGCGCCAAGTTATAATGGAGTTCTTACCTTTGATACCAGTTGCTCTATGGGCCGGTGGTGCAGCTTGGACTGCCTATGATACATATCAAGCAAAAAAGGCATATGACAGAGGCGAGATTACAAAAGCCCAATTAGCCCAAAGAGTAGGTACAGACGTAGCAATTGGTATTGCAGGCGGCGTACTAGGTAAAGCCGTTGGCGCAGGTTGGAAAGTTGGTAAAAGAATTTTTAAAAGCAAAAAGGCTGCAAAAGAGGCTCAAAAGGCAACTGCTGATATCCCTACTCCAAAAGACGTAACTGTTCCAACAGGAATCAATACAGTAGCAAATGCAACTACAACTACTGCAAAAACTTCATCTAAAAAAGCCGTACAAACTGCAAAGCCAGGCGATACTATAAAAACTGACAAAGGTGAATTCCTTGCAGGTGTAGATGGTAAAGCAACTACAACTAGAGTAAGTGCCCCTAACGCCTCATCAATCAAAGATCAAATATTAAAAATTGCTAATCCAGATTCATCTACTGCGGTAGCAGTAGTAAAACAAACAGATGATGTAGCATCTACAGTTGCAACACAAACAGCAAAAGCAACAGATGATGCAGCCGAAATTGCGGCTAAAAGAAATAATGCAATTGCAGGCGGCCCTGATTTTGCACGTAACTATGTTAGAAATACTGCATTAGATAGAATGAAAGATCTACCGGCTGCAGGCCAAAAATCATTTATTAAATCTCTTGAAAAATCCCACCCAGGTATTGCAAAAGAATTAGGTGTTGATAAGATATTAGCACCAGCAACCTCTACGGCAACTAAAACTGTAACTAAAACAACAAGTACTGGAATAACTAGAGCACAACGTAACGCTATATCAAACATGGATAACGTACCAACTTCAAGTGCAACAAGAAACTCTGCATCAGGAACAGGAGCTTCAGTGGTAGCGAAAACAGGTGATGATGTAACATCAACAGTTGCAAAGAAAGTTGATAATGTTACTCCAACTACTTCAGTGGTAGCGAAAACAGGTGATGATGTAGCAGCCACAGGTGCAAAGAAAGCCGATAATCTTACTCCAACTACTTCAGTGGTAGCGAAAACAGGTGATGATGTAGCAGCCGCGACAGCAAAGAAAGCCGACAAACCTAATGCTAAACAAAGAGCTAAAGCAAAAATGCGTGGATACTTCAGTAACTTAAACAAAGGCAATTATTGGGACACAGATTTATCTAGTGTTGCACAAAAATATGGATCTTTCTAAATGCTTATTAATGAAGTACTTATATATGAAGAACGATTAAATGCAAAGCCTATTATTAGTCCTGCTATAAAAACTCTCGATAAAGTATTCAAAGACAACAATCATGAAATGCGTATAGTTGGTGGTGCAGTACGAGATATTGCATTAGGCAAGTCACCTAAAGATATTGACTTTGCCACAGACGCCACTCCAGATGAAATGATGTCTATACTTGATAAAGCAGACATTAGACACAAACCTACAGGATTAGAACACGGTACTATTACTGCAATCATAGACAACGAACCATTTGAAATCACAACACTAAGAGCAGACACAGAAACTGATGGTAGACATGCTAAAGTAGAGTTTGTTAAAAGTTGGGAAGAAGATGCTAAACGCAGAGACTTAACATACAATGCTATGAGCATGGACATTGAAGGTAATGTTTATGACTACTTTGGTGGCATGGATGATTTACAAGATAAAGTTAGTAAGTTTGTTGGCGATGCAGAAGAAAGAATTACAGAAGATTATTTACGCATATTGCGTTACTTTCGTTTCCAAGGTAGACTATCAAAACCTACTTGGGATAAAGATACATTACAAGCAATTACAAAACATGCCAAAGGACTATCCGGTATTAGTGCCGAGAGAATATGGCAAGAAATGAGCAAAGTACTTTCAGGACAGAATGTTGCAAGTGTAGTATCTATGATAGAAAAAACAGGTGTAAGCAAAGTTATTGGATTATCTACAAATAATATAAACAGTGTAAAAGACAAGAGTAACCCCGTCTTAGCGTTAGCACAATTGGATAATAGCGTAGATCTTGCTAAACGTTGGAAGTTAAGCAACGTCGAAACAGAATTATTAAACTTTTTAATTAAACACAAAAACAATCCACTTGATCAAAAGAAAGTGGAAGATATGATTGCTGATGGAGTAAATAAAGACTTAATATCAGCACTAGCAACAATGCAAGGCAAAAAAGTAAACACTGATGCTAAAGTACCAGACTTTCCTGTAACAGGTGCTGACTTGATTGCTAAAGGTATGAAGCCAGGTCCAGAAATGGGTGCAACACTAAACAAATTAAAACAACAATGGAAAGCAAGTAACTTTACTGCTACTAAAGATGACTTATTAAAAGAAGATGCAGATTTGTCTACTGAAAGAGGTAGATTAGAATATTATTTAAAAAAGCCTATTGCAGAAGGAATGTTAGTTCGTTTATACAAATTAGGAAAGTTTCATCAAGGAGCAGATCCATTAGCAGAGATAATTCCAGAACGTAATGGAGGATTTGCATTACATCCTGATAAATGGGAAAGTACATTTTACAGTTTAACAAACAAAGATTTTAAAAAGATAGGTTATTACAAACCTATTATAATAGAAGCACCAGCAAACATGATAGTTGCTGATATGGCCATTGCAAATCAATTTTATAGAACAGACGATCCTAACGAACGCAATAGACTTGCAAACGCATACAAAGACAGTATAGGCAAAGATATTTCTAGTATGAAAATGCCAGAAGTTATTTTACCAAGTATTAATGAAAAGATAACAAAAAATACGTCAATGGCAGATGTTATTAAAGACTTTTATAACAGCGATGCACCACAGTTTAAAGGTAAAAGCAAAAAGAAAAGAAGAGAAATGGCTATAGCTGCCAAACTATCTATGGAAAGTTTATTTGAAGATTTAGATCCTAAGTCAGAATTATATGTAGACATGGACGGAGTATTAGCAGACTTCTTTGGAGTATGGAATAAAATGATGGGTGTTAATCATTGGAAAGATATTAAGAACATTGATCAAGCATTACAAAAGATCAAAGACACAGATGATTTTTGGATTAACTTACCAATGACACCTAATGGAAAAACTTTGCTAAACGCAATTAAAAAATTTAAAGGAAAGTATAATATATTAAGTGCACCTCTTCCAGGTGATCCTAATTCAGAACCACAAAAACGTGCATGGATTAAAAAGCATTTAGGTATGTTCCCACCAGCAAAAATCATTATTGATCACAACAAAGCCGCTTATGCCAAACAAGCAGATGGAACTCCAAACGCATTAATTGATGACTTTGGTGACAACATAAGTAAATGGCGTAACGCAGGCGGTGTTGGAATACAACACAAAGATATAGAAGTTGGAGATACTATTTCTAAATTAGAAAAAGAATTAGAAGATGGACAAGAACCGGTAGAAGAAAACTTTGCTGACGGTAAGAAAAATGAAAGTATAACCGAAAAGACACAGTCTCCAGCACAATGGCAGAAGGCCATGATTAAAAAGTATGGCGAAGATGGCTGGTATGATATTGCGGATGCTGTAAGAGATTATTATGAATCCAATGCTATTCTAAACAATACCATAAGCGATATCATTAAAATAAAAAACGATCATCCGTCCTTTACTGATTATTCTGGAATAACAAAACTATACAGATACGAGAAAAAAGATAAAAACAGTGCTCCAACTGATGACACATTTATTCCATTTGCTTACAATATAAAAGGTGCAAAAAACTTTGTGCAGAGTATGGCACAAGGAAATATGGGTTTCAAAAAAAGCGACTTTGAATTAGTAGAAAAAGATTTTAACCCAGGCGATGCTATACTTAATTTCACCAACCTAATTGAATTAGTACACAATGCAGAAGACGATGACGGTGAGTGGTATAAGAGAGAATATGAAGTATGGATGAAAAGAACACCATACTATACAGGAACACAAACAAACGAAAACTTTGCAGACGGCAAGAAAAAAGGCAAAAAGAAATGAGCAAACAAAATTTAACAAAAGAAGAACTTAAACATTATATTGAAAAGTACAAAGAACACGAAGCAAACAAAACCAGTACAAACAAAAGAAATAAATACTGGAAACAATACTTTACACCATTTAGAACGGAAACTAGTTTTGATATGAGCAAGTTTTAACATGGAAGCAAACAAAGAAAACATTTGGCATTTTACTTGTGATTACTGTCAAGGTTTTTGGAGTGTAGCAACCATGGATGAATGGAAACCAAAAGAGTTATACTGTACACATTGTGGTAAGTTAAATAAAAATGACGATGGAAAGTTTAGTGAGGCAAAGTTTAACAAAGAGGAATGGTGTTCTTGCGGACACAGAATTATAGATTGCGATTGTAAAGCAGGTTGTAAATGTGGATGCAATAAACAATACTTAGGAGCATACTAA